>ERZ859732.62-NODE-62-length-41254-cov-2.872982_pt1 | contig 41254 bp, 32 predicted proteins | sample MGYA00510123_ERZ859732 | MGnify/ENA primary metagenome ERZ859732 (study PRJEB30046, sample SAMN00715133) | human gut metagenome | study: EMG produced TPA metagenomics assembly of the A metagenome-wide association study of gut microbiota in type 2...
CTAATTGTTGAACGCAGCAAAATATAATAAAATAGCCGATGGTCAGTAAAGCTAATTTCAGTCTACAAAACTTCTGATGTTAAATGAAAAAGTGAGTCTCTTAATTGTTCATTTGTCTTAATTTTATTAAATTTGTGGCGATGATTAAAGTGTAACTAGGCGTGTTGATGTCTTTTGTGATAAAGAATTATGGGGCTGTACACTTTGTAACTTAAATCTAAAACAATAAAAACCTTGTTGTGTAAAAATGAAAATAGAAATTAAGAAAATATTGTTGCCGATAGTGTTTCTTGCCGCATCTGCAAGCTTTATATTAGCCGGTCAAAGTTGTAGTATGCCTAAAGGTAATATACAGCCGGACACGATAGTGTGTTCGAAAATTGTAGGTCCTAAAAATGAAGAGCGTAAGGAAACAGAATTCTTTGTAGTAACAAAAAATGACACCTCTGCGTTTTCGCTTATCGTAGCAACGAGAGAAAATAAAGTGGGATGGATAGAATTTGATATGTTTCCTGCCGAAAAATATTTTCAATCTATAAGTGGTAGCAGTAATGACACTACGGCTTTTAGGATATCAGATTCTAGAAATCATGAGTATCATATACCTGAGTATAAAGAACTGATCCATGAAATGGAGCTATGCTTAGACGCAGCATCCAAGGTTTACGATTTAACAACAATGGATGCGATGTCTGGATTTTTGTCTACATTTGGCGATATAGCCGTAATGACAACCAATCTGCTGAATGCAAATTGTAAGCTTAACGAGCATGGCTATTATTGGCATTCGGATATGACGAAAGAGCTTGCTAAGACTCCTTTGGCAGAAGACCTGAGCATAATGTTGAAAAAGTATAATCGTAGGGTTAAACGCATATCATGTCAGGAAGGACTCGTGTCTGTTCCAAAAGAGGCAATGCTCGACAACAATATTTCGAAAGATTTGTCAATTCCTGATAAGGTTTGGGAGGTCTTGTTATACATTAAGTTGGAGCCATTACAGCAGAAATAACGGTAGGCATCATATTGTGAGAGTTTTAGATGGACTGACAGTATTATTATGAAAATTTAAAAGCTTTTTTGCGGTTCTTTTGATGTAAACAAGTTAAATTTGTGGCGATAATATATAAACCGAGCCTATGAAAATATCTTTGTTCATCGTTGCTTGCATCATCTTTATTGCTGCGCCTGTGGTGATGTTGGGTAAGGCAGACATGCTGATACCCGGACTTAAAAGAATGTACCCGGGAACATTAAGCAAGTCAGACCTGCGCGGAATACGTATTGTTTCAGGCATAGAATATATGCTTATCAGTGGTGCCATGCTGGCTGTGGCGCTGTATCCTTCATGGGCTACGCTGCTTGCTGCTGCGTTGTTTATATTGGTTACGATTTTTCTCGCATACCTGTGTGTAAGAATATTCTTTCATGCCAAGTTCACCATCGGCGACGCCATTGCGTCTGTAGTCGACTCGGTGTTAACGCTAATAGCGTTTTAAGTGAAGAGTGAAGAACGAAGAGTGAAGAATTCGATACTTTTGTGGATTATTGTTATTTCACTTTTCATTTAACCGCTTTTTAACCCGCCTGTGCAACCGATATGAACCAACAAAGCTAATGTGCCGGCTGATTTGTAATCTGCCGGAATTGAATATAAGGATTTTCAATCCGCTTGCTTCTTATTTTGATTAATAGGTATGAGTTTCGGATCACAGATCCTTATAATTAATGCTGTCGGATAGCATATCCGACAGAACAATAGTCTTGTTGCTTCTTTTCGTTCCAAGCCATAAATTATTATAGTTATAAGACTAATGCGCCTAACATTCTCGGATCACAGATTAGCTTCGCTGACCGTTGGTTCTGATATTTATTGCTGTCGGATGTCATATCCGACAGAACATTAGTCTTGTTGTTTTCTAACGTTCCGTAGTTAAAGTCAAATGTCTTGTGGGTATTATCTACTTACTTTCATTTGGATTTTTCACTTTTCTCTTTTCACTTTTAACTTAATAAAGATTGCAGATTTTTTTGCTTGTTGACGAATAAACCTTAACTTTGTGGCACAATAACATATCATACTTTAAAATAACATGGACAAAATATTCCTCGAGACGCACGACGTAGTGAAGCGCTACGCTAACCATACTGCACTCAACGGAGTAAGTATAAAAGTGCCCGAAGGCAAGGTGTTCGGACTGCTTGGACCGAACGGCGCCGGAAAGACAACCCTGATAAGAATAATCAACCGCATAACCGTGCCCGACTCAGGCAGCGTTACCTTCAACGGACATCCGCTGTCGGTAGACGATATCTGCAACATCGGCTATCTGCCTGAGGAACGCGGACTGTACAAGAAGATGCGCGTAGGCGAGCAGGCCATTTATCTGGCACGGCTGAAAGGACTGGATAAGGCCGAGGCAGAAAAAAGACTTAGACAATGGTTTGATAAGTTTGGCATAATGCCGTGGTGGGGCAAAAAGCTTGAAGAGCTGTCGAAGGGTATGCAGCAGAAAGTGCAGTTTGTTATAACCGTGCTGCACAGGCCGCAGCTGCTGATATTCGACGAGCCGTTTTCGGGTTTCGACCCCTTGAACGCCGAACTGCTGAAGCGCGAGATACTTGAACTTAAGAACGAAGGCCACACCATAATATTCTCTACGCACAACATGTCGTCGGTGGAGGAGATATGCGACAACATAGCCCTGATAAATCATTCGGAAGTGGTGCTGCAGGGCGACGTCAACGAGGTGCGCTCACGTTTCAAGACAGACACTTACCGCCTCGGACTGGCTGCCGGCAAGCAGCTTGTGCCCGTGGAAGGCATTGAGGTAACAGAGACAGAGAACAAGGGCGGCGAGACGATATACACCTTGCGCAAGAAGGCCGACATGAGCAACGCGCAGCTGCTGGGCGCGGTGTCGGCAAACAACGAGATAACATCGTTTGCCGAATGTCTGCCCTCTATGAACGAGATATTCATCAGGACCGTGGGAGGCGACGGCGCGACGGAAGAAAAGGCCGGAGAAGATAGCAAACAATAAATAAACTTAGAGCAAATCATGAACAAGACACTAATAATAATACAGCGCGAGTTTATCAACCGCGTGAGCAAAAAATCATTCATCCTGCTCACCATACTCATGCCCTTTGTCTTTGCGGCACTGATATTTGTGCCCCTGATGCTGTCGACGATAAAGAGCGGCGAGCAGAAACAGGTGGCAGTGATAGACCATACCGGCAAATATGCCAAGCTGTTCAAGGACGACGAGTCGTACCGCTTTGTGCCCACGCCCCTGATGTTGGGCGAGTTTAAGTCGGACACCACCGCCTTTGCCGCCGTTATAGAGATAAAGGCCGACCTGCTGGAGCATCCCGAGGCAGCCACAATCTACTCGCGCAAGGAAGTGCCGCAGGGCCTCTCGCGCATTGTGAACAACACGCTCGACGAGCAGATACGCCACGACAAACTCGTGAAATACAACATCCCGCAGCTCAAGCAGATAATGGACGACTTCGACAAGAGCTACGACATAAGAACCGTGAAATGGACCGACGACGGTTCAGAGCAGGAGTCGAGCGCCGAACTGGCAATGCTGGCAGGCATGGTGCTCACGTTCCTCATATATATGTTTGTGATGTCTTACGGCGGAATGGTGATGCAGAGCGTAATGGAAGAAAAAACCAACCGCATAGTGGAGCTTATGGTGTCGTCGGTGCGCCCGTTCCAGCTCATGATAGGCAAGATTATTGGCATCGGCCTTGTGGGCATACTGCAGCTTGCCATCTGGGGAATAATGATAACCGTGATAATGAGCGTTGCAGGAGTGGGCTTCGGCCTGTCTAATCCCGACATGATGGCCACAGGCATGGCTGCCACTCCCGATATGGCTTCAGACGATATGGCCGCCTTCATGTCGGCCTTAGCCGGACTCAACCTGCCCATGCTCGGCCTGGTGTTCGTTCTCAACTTCATAGGCGGCTATCTGCTTTACGCCTCTATATTCGCCGCCGTAGGTGCTTCGGTCAACCAGTCGGAAGACTCGCAGCAGTTTATGACGCCCATCGTCATAGTGCTTGTCTTTGCCCTTTATGCCGCAATGTACAGCGCCGACAATCCTGACGGACCTCTGGCCGTGTGGTGTTCGTTCATACCGTTCACCTCGCCTATAGTGTCAATGGTAAGACTGCCGCTCGGTGCTCCGGTATGGCATATAGTGCTTTCGCTCGTAGTGCTCTACGCGTCGGCCCTGGCCCTGATATGGATGGCAGGCAAGATTTACAGAGTAGGCATACTTATGTACGGCAAGAAGCCGTCGATAGGCGAGATGATAAAGTGGATGAGATACAAGTAAGCGCCACGGTAAGCACATACCGATGCGCAGAAAAGCATAATCAGATATAGACAAAATGTCGTCAGGCAGCATGTGCCCGGCGACATTTTTGGTTAAATAGCCCGGCGTCATGCAATAAAAGATAAATATGCTCGTTATAAATAAGGTAAAAAAGCAATACAGACAAGATAATGATAGAATACGTAAGAGGCGAACTGGCAGAACTTAGCCCGGCTTATGCCGTGATAGACACGGGCGGCGTGGGCTACGGACTGAACATTTCGCTAAACACATATACTGCCATTCAAGGCAAGAAAGAAGTAAAGTTGCACGTATATGAGAGCATACGCGAAGACGCGTATGTGCTTTTCGGCTTTGCCGCACGCGAGGAGCGCGACATGTTCCTGCTGCTCATATCTGTGTCGGGCGTAGGAGCCAACACGGCCCGAATGATTCTCTCCGAGCTTTCGCCGGCAGAACTGTGCGGCGTCATATCGTCGGGCAACGAGCGCGTGCTCAAGACCGTGAAAGGCATCGGTCTGCGTACGGCACAGCGCATAATAGTAGATCTGAAAGACAAGATAGTATCTCTGGGCATAACGGGCGAAGTGCCGCAGGAGACAGCACAGCAGACTGACATGGTTAACAAGGAAGTGAAGGACGAGGCCGTGGGTGCGCTCACCATGCTCGGCTTTGCGCCTGCACCGTCGGCAAAGGTTGTCGTGGCAATATTGAAGGAACAGCCCGAACTGCCGGTTGAGCAGGTGGTTAAGCTGGCCTTGAAGCAGATAAAGTAAAGTGCTGGATATAGCGATAAACGGATAATTTAAGAATAACTCAAAAAGCGAAGAATGATTTTGTATTGTTGGCACGTGTGGCTGAACCGGCCTTTCTGATTGCCGGCCATTCTTCATCATTAACTTTGATATGCGTATAAAAAGGGTGATTTATGGGCTTTTGCTGATAATGCTTGCCGTGAGTGCGGCCAGCTACGGATTGGCTTTGCCCTACACTCAGGACGACCGCACACGGCAGAACAACCGCCAGCAGGGTGCGCGCGGCAATGTGGCTCAGGCCGATACGGCCAAGCGCACGGCAGTGGCCATGCCCGAAGTGATAATAGAGGACGACTCTATACCCGACTCGCTGCTGCATCCGCGCTGGAAGATACAGCGCATTGTGCCGATCACTCAGGACGACCTCGACCGCGGCATGGCCGACCTGTCTATGCCCGGAAACATTTCGCAGGAGGTAGTCTATAACGACACGCTCAACCGCTACTACATAGGTTCAAAGATGGGCGAGGGATATCTTTCGGCGCCGATAGCCATGACGCCAGAAGAGTATCGCGCGTGGAGCGAGAAAAAGGAGTTCGACCGCTTCTTCCGTTCAAAGAATGACGAGATAGTAAAGGAGCAGGGCAAGGAGAAATTCTCGTTCACCGACATGCACTTCGACCTCGGACCGGCAGAAAAGATATTCGGTCCCGGTGGTGTGAGGATAAAGACGCAGGGTACGGCCGAGCTGAAGTTTGGAGCCACGCTCAAGAACATAGACAACCCTTCGCTGCCTATCAGAAACCGTAAGACCACGACGATGGACTTCGACGAGAAGATAAACCTGAGCGTGAACGGTAAGGTGGGCGACAAGGTGAACATGAACCTCAACTACAACACCGACGCTACCTTCGACTTCGACTCGCAGAACATGAAGCTGAAGTATGAAGGCAAGGAAGACGAGATAATAAAGCTGGTTGAGGGCGGTAACGTGTCGTTCCCGAGCAACTCGTCGCTCGTCAATGGAGCCACCTCGCTCTTTGGTATCAGAACCGACCTGCAGTTTGGCAAGCTGTCGCTGCAGACCGTAATTTCACAGAAGAAGTCGTCGTCAAAGAGCGTGTCGTCGCAGGGTGGTGTGCAGCTTACGCCATTCGAGATAGATGCTGCCGACTATGAGGAAAACCGCCACTTCTTCCTTTCGCAATATTTCCGCGACAAGTATGACGCAGCCATGCAGAAGTTGCCTAACATAACCACAGGTATAACCATCAACCGCGTGGAGATATGGGTGACCAACAAGACGGGTACGACATCAAACTCGCGCAACATCGTGGCTCTGACTGACCTCGGAGAGAACACCAAGGTGAGCAACTCCATGTGGGGACTGACAGGGCAGAATGTGCCGGGAAACAATGCCAACAGCGAATATTCAACAATGGTGAACAGCTATGCAGCTGCACGTGATATAAACCAGACCTCTTCCGTACTCGATGCTATTCCGGGCTTCGTTGGTGGAGTTGACTATGAAAAACTGGAGAGCGCACGCCTGCTTAACAGTTCTGAATATACCGTCAACACATCGCTGGGATACATCTCGCTGAAGTCGACGCTGCAGACCGACCAGGTGCTGGCCATTGCTTACGAATATACCTATGGCGGCGTTACATATCAGGTGGGAGAGTTTGCTTCCGACATACAGGACGTCAACCAGGCCTTGTTCGTAAAATCACTCAAGAACACGAGCAACAACCCGCAGCAGGGCAACTGGGACCTGATGATGAAGAACGTTTATTATCTTGCTTCTTCTGTGGAAAAAGACAAGTTCCGTCTTGACGTCAAGTTCCAGAGCGACACCACAGGTGTCTACCTGTCTTACATCCCCGAACAGCAGGTGAAGGACCAGACCATCATAAAGCTTCTCGGTGCCGACCGCCTCGACAATAACAACAAGGCAAACAGCAACGGATATTTCGACTATGTTGAGGGCTATACCATAAGCAACGGACGCGTGTTCTTCCCTGAGGCAGAGCCGTTCGGCGACTATATGTATAAGGCTCTTACAGCCAAGGGCGTGGCTCCGGATGTGGCTGCAAAATATAGCTTTACAGAGCTTTACGACTCAACAAAGACCGTGGCAAAGCAGATAGCGGAGAAAGACAAGTATCAGCTTGTAGGACAGTTCCGCGGAACACTTGCCAACGTAATATCGCTCGGTGCATACAATGTGCCGCAGGGATCCGTAGTTGTTACGGCCGGAGGTGTTACGCTTACCGAAGGTTCTGACTATACCGTTGACTATTCGTCAGGCGAGGTGACAATTCTTAATCAGAGCATCATTGATGCCGGAACGGCCATTAACGTATCGCTCGAGAGCAACACCGACTATGCCCAGGAGCGCAAGACCATGCTCGGACTCAACTGGCAATACGACTTCTCGAAGGACTTCCAGATAAGCGGTACGATACAGCACTTGTCGGAACAGGCGCTCACCACGAAGGTTACGATGGGCTCTGAACCTCTGAACAACACCCTATGGGGCTTCAACATCAACTGGAAGAAAGAGAGCCAGTGGCTGACAAACATGCTCGACAAGCTGCCTTTCCTTCACTGTACGCAGCCCTCAGTGATATCATTCACCGGAGAGTTTGCACAGCTCATAGCAGGTCAGGCAAGCGGAGTGCAGGACAATGCGTCGTATATCGACGACTTTGAGAATACCAAAAACACTATTGACGTCTCATCGCCTACATCGTGGGTGCTTTCGAGCGTGCCTTCCATGTTCCCTGAGCAGTCGGACAAGACGACGCTTTCCAGCGGATACAACCGTGCGCTGCTGGCATGGTATAACATCGACCCGCTGTTCACGCGCCGCAGTTCGTCGCTCACTCCGGCTCACATCAAGGGCGATCTTGAGCAGCTAAGCAACTATTATGTGCGTGAGGTGTATGTAAAGGAACTTTTCCCTAACCGCGACAACAACAGCTACAGCGGTGCAACAGCCACCTTGCCTATACTCAACCTCGCATATTATCCTTCTGAGCGCGGTCCTTACAACTTTAATCCAAACCTCAACTATGACGGAACGCTGCAGAATCCTACGCAGCACTGGGGCGGTATGATGCGTAAGCTCGACACAAGCGACTTTGAGACTGCCAACATTGAGTATATCGAGTTCTGGCTGCTCGACCCGTTCATCTATTCTAATGAACAGAGCGATGCCAACCAATATGGCGGCGACTTCTACATCAACCTCGGAGAAGTGAGCGAAGACATCTTGCGCGACGGTAAGAAATTTTATGAGAGCGGCATGTCTGTCGACGGTTCAGGCAGCTACACTACCACACAGTGGGGTAAGATACCTACGCAGGCCACCGTTACTTACGCCTTTGCAACCACAACCGGTTCAAGAGTCTTGCAGGATGTAGGTTACAACGGACTTACCGACGCAGAGGAAAGAGAGTTCGGACCATATCAGGAGTTCCTCACAGCCATTCAGGGTAAGGTGTCAGCGGCACAGCTCGACTCTATTATGAACGACCCCGCCAACGACGACTACCATTACTTTCGCGGATCAGACTTCGACCAGATAGAGGCGTCTATCCTGCAGAGATATAAGAGGATAAACAATCCTCAGGGCAACTCGCCTGACAGCGACAGCCGTACAGAAAGCTATGACACGTCTTACAAGACGACGCCTGACGTTGAGGATATCAACCAGGACTATACGCTGAACGAATATGAGAAGTATTATCAGTACAAGATAAGCATCCGCCCCGAAGACCTCGTGGTGGGACGAAACTTCATTGTCGACAAGCGCGAGACATCGCCCACGCTGCGTAACGGCCAGCCGGGACATGCCACATGGTATCAGTTCAGAATACCTCTGAGCGAGTATGAGGAGCGTGTAGGCTCTATAAACGATTTCACATCAGTGCGCTTCATGCGTATGTTCCTTACAAACTTCCAGAAGCCTATAGTGCTGCGTTTTGCCACTTTCGACCTTGTAAGAGGTGAATGGCGCGTCTACGACCAGTCGCTCAACACCGGAGCAAATGAAACCGGAAGCATGTCGGTAAGTGCGGTGAGCATTGAGGAAAACAGCGACAAGACGCCTGTCAACTATGTGCTGCCTCCGGGCATACAGCGCGGACAAGATCCCACACAGCCGCAGCTTACAGAAGACAACGAGCAGGCTCTCAACATAGTGATTGAGAACATGTCGACAAATGAGTCGAAGGCCGTATACAAGAACACCACGCTCGACATTCGTCAGTATAAGCGCCTGCAGATGTTTGTGCATGCCAATGCCTTTGAGCAGAATACAAACAATCTGACAGACAATCAGCTTGCCGTGTTTGTCCGTCTTGGAAGCGACTATAAGAACAACTACTACGAGTATGAGATACCTCTGAAACTTACTGCTCCGGGTGAATACAACAGATATAGCCTGGCTGACTGTAAGCTCGTATGGCCGGAGGAGAATATGCTCGACATACCGCTGAGCGTGTTCACATCGCTGAAGAAAGAACGCAACAAGGCCCGCGGACTCGGACTTGCATCATACAACACTGTGTATTCGGCCTATGATGAAGACAAGCCTAACAACAAGGTGAGCATCATGGGTAATCCTACCCTTGGCGAGGTTAAGGTCATGATGATAGGTGTGCGTAACCTTTCGGGCGAGATGAAGTCAGGAGAGGTGTGGGTCAACGAACTCCGTCTGAAGGAATATAACAACGAAGGCGGATGGGCAGCACAGGGAGCGCTCAACGTTCAGCTGTCGGATGTTGGAACTATAAACGCTACAGGAAAAATAGTTACCGACGGATTCGGCGGACTTGAAGACGGCGTAGCCGAGCGTTCGCAGGACGACTATAAGACTTACAGCTTCACGGCAAACGTAGAGCTGGGCAAGTTCTTCCCCGACAAGGCCAAGGTTACTGCTCCGCTTTATTACTCTATAACGCAGGAAGAAACACGCCCGAAGTATAATCCGCTTGATACGGATATGCTCCTTGAAGATGCTCTCGAGGCAACTGCCAACGAGCATGAGCGCGACTCTATAGAGAGTATTGCCGTGACGAAGACCACAAACACAAACTTCTCACTGTCGAATGTGCGTGTCGGAATACAGACTAAGCGTCACCCCATGCCGTACGACCCGGCTAACTTCTCGTTCTCTTACAGCCACAGCCACCGCCACACGAGCGGCGAGACAACCGTCTATGAGAACGAAGACAACTGGCGCGGAGCCATCAACTACAGCTACACTCCTGTCTACAAGACCTTCGAGCCGTTCAAGAAGATGATAAAGAGCAAGAGCAAGTGGTATGACATCGTGAAGAACTTCGGTCTTAACTGGCTGCCGCAGAACATAACGTTCGACACGGAAATGCTGCGCAACTATTATGAACTTCAGGAGCGCGACATGGAAAGCACCGACGGCAATCAGCTGCCGCTGACCTTCAGCGAGCAGTTCTTGTGGAACCGTGAGTTCTCGATACGCTGGGACTTGACCAAGAATCTCCACATGAACTTCAACAGTGCCACACATGCCGAGATAGAAGAGCCTTACACGCCGATAAACAAAGACCTCTATCCCGATCAGTATGCGGCATGGAAAGACTCTGTGTGGACAAGTATAAAGGACTTCGGACGCCCGCTTGACTATAACCAGACGTTCAACATGTCGTATCAGTTGCCGCTGAATCTTATTCCGATATTCGACTGGATCAACTCTGATGCCAACTATAATGCAACCTACAGCTGGACCCGCGGAACCGACCTTGAGGACGGAACGTCGCTGGGTAACGAGATATCTACAAACCGCACGTTCAACCTTAACGGAACGTTCAATCTTGAAAGGCTTTACAACCATGTGCCGTTCCTGAAGAAGGCCAACGACAGATTCAACAAGAGTTCGAGAACGTCGCGCACGTCTCAGCTGAAGAGACGCAACCAGCTGAAGCAGGCAAAGAACTCTGCCAACAACAAGACGTCGAAGGCCGACGACAAGAATGGCAGAAACGGCGGTAAGGACGGAAAGGACGCCGACAAGGAAAAGAGCTTGCTGCCGAAGAACAAGCGCAGCTTTGAAAAGGAGATTGTGCTTAATCCTGACACCACGCTGATAGTGTCTCACGGCAAGAACAGCAAGAGACTCATGGTGACGGCCAAGACAAAGGACGGCAAGGCCTTCAGACTGAAGTATAAGGCTGTGGACAACAACCGCATAAAGATAACGTCGAAGGTTGACAGCACGACGACGCTGAAGCTCACCGTTACGCCGAAGGCTCCGCTGGACGAGAACGTCTGGTATAAGACAGCCCAGTGTGTGGCACGCGGACTGATGCTCGTGCGCAACGTTAGCTTCTCTTACCGCAACCAGTACAGCATGTATCTGCCGGGCTTCATGCCCAACGTTGGCGACGTGTTCGGTCAGCGCAGCGGCGGAACAATGGCTCCGGGTCTCGACTTTGCGTTCGGCTTTGTTGACGACAGCTACATCGAGAAGAGTGCCGAACGCGGCTGGCTGCTCATGAACGACAGTGTGGCCACGCCTGCAACGACAAGTCTGACTGAAGACCTGCAGCTCAGAATGACACTCGAACCGGTGAAGAACCTGAAGATAGACCTCAACGCAAGCCGCACCGAAACCAAGTCGAAGAGCATACAATATATGTACTCCGGCTCGCCGACCACACAGAGCGGAACGCTCACCATGACCACGATAAGTCTCGGCAGCGCGTTTGAGGGAATGGGCGACGCCACAAACGGCTATCATTCGGCTACGTTCGAGAAGTTCTGCAACTCGCTCGAGTCGTTCCGAAGCCGTGTCGAGGCACAGTACACCAATGCCGAATATCCAGCCGGAAGCTCGCTTGCCGGACAGAAGTTCGACCCTGCCAACGGATCAGTCAGCAAGTACAGCGCCGACGTAATGATACCGGCCTTCCTTTCTGCCTATACGAGCATGGGCGGCAACTCGCTGAACATATTCCCCGCACTGTCGCGCCTGCTGCCTAACTGGACGGTGAAGTACAGCGGACTGTCACAGTTGCCGTGGTTCCGCGACGTGTTCAAGAGCTTCAACATCAACCATGCCTACAAGAGCATCTATGCCATCGGCTCATACAGCTCTTACAGCACGTTTATGGAATATATGAACGGTCTGGGCTTCGTCAGCGACGTGTCAACCGGCAACCCCGTGCCGAGCAGCATGTATAACATCAGCACTGTGAGCATCAACGAGGCCTTCTCGCCGCTGCTCGGAATAGACATGACCTTCAACAACAATCTTACCTGCAAGCTGGAGTACCGCACAACGAGAGTGCTCAGCCTCAGTATGACAAGTATACAGATCAACGAGGCCACCAGTCACGACTGGGTTGTGGGCATGGGTTACAAGATAAACAACTTCAAACTGTTTGGCGGACGCCGTCGTCGCAAGGTGAAGAGCAGCCGCAGCAACGACGAAAACAACAACAATTCAACGTCGAACAGCTCGCGCAGCACCGGATTCAACACCGACCTCAACTTGCGTCTCGACCTGTCTTACCGCAAGCAGGCGTCTATCTGCCGCGACATTGCCTCGATGACAAGCTCTGCCAGCAGCGGCAACTCGGCGTTCAAGCTGTCGTTCTCGGCCGACTACACGCTGTCGCGCCTGCTCACAATGAGCTTCTATTACGACCGCCAGACCAACACGCCGTTGCTTTCGAGCAGCAGCTATCCTACCACCACTCAGGACTTTGGCCTGAGTCTGAAGTTCTCGCTTACGCGATAAAGACATACGCCAAGGCGCACACATCCCTGCGGAACAAAGCCTATGCCATGCGGCATGGTCCCTCGGGATATGTGCGCCTTGGCGTTTTTATGTACAGCCTGTTAGAGTTACCCCCCCCAATCCGTTATTATGATTAGGTCTGTATTTTTGCTTTATATTGAGCAGCTTTTTGTTGGATCTTTTGCAGGCATAGCGGGCTATGTCAGGAAATAGCGAACAAAAAGACGCCAATAGAAACAAAAAGGCAGGCTGAAAGCATGAATACACAGAATTGATAAAGCTATGTGCGGCCTAATGACTGATTGGGGTTAGATGCTGTCGAGAGCCTGACTAAGGTCGTCTATAAGGTCGTCGGCATTCTCTATGCCTACAGACAGGCGTATCGTGTCAGGCCCAATGCCCTGGCTCATCTGTTCTTCGGGCGTGAGCTGAGAGTGGGTTGTGCTGGCAGGATGTATCACGAGCGACTTTGCGTCGGCCACGTTTGCCAGCAGAGAGAATATCTTGAGGCTGTCTATAAACCTGAAAGCCTTCTGTCTGCCGCCCTTGATGTTGAACGTGAAGATAGAGCCTGCGCCTCTGTCGTAGTATTTTTTGTAGATGTCATGCCCCTTGTGCGATGGCAGCGAGGGGTGGCTCACGCTCTCAACCTTGCTGTGGCCGTCGAGGAAATTTACTATCTTCAGTGTGTTCTCGATGTGCCTTTCAACGCGCAGCGACAGCGTCTCCAGACCCTGCAGCAGCATGAAGGCGTTAAACGGACTTATGGCTGCCCCCGTGTCGCGTAGCAGCGTTGCCCTTATGCGTGTTATGTATGCCGCCCGTCCGGCCGCCTCGGTGAACACCAGTCCGTGATATCCGGCATCGGGACGCGTAAGCTGTTCAAACTTTTGTCCGGCATTCCAGTCAAAGTTTCCGCCGTCTACAATCACTCCTCCTAACGAAGTGCCGTGGCCGCCGATGAACTTCGTGGCCGAGTGCACCACGATGTCGGCGCCGTGCTCTATCGGTCTTATTATATAAGGTGTGCCGAAGGTGTTGTCCACAATCAGCGGCAGGCCGTGCCTGTGGGCAATGTCGGCTATGGCCCTTATGTCCGCCACGTCAGAGTTAGGGTTGCCCAGCGTCTCTATAATCACAGCCTTGGTGTTGTCTCTTATGGCGCTTTCAATGGCGTCGAAGTCGTATATGTCCACAAAGGTTACGCTTATGCCATAGTCAGTCAGCGTGTGAGCGAGCAGGTTATATGTTCCCCCGTATATGTTCTTCTCCGCCACGATGTGGTCGCCCTGCCTTGCCAGGTTCATTATGGCATACGTTATAGCCGCCGCCCCCGATGCCACTGCTAGTGCGCCCACGCCGCCTTCGAGCGCTGCCATGCGTGCCTCGAGCGCCTCCTGCGTGGGGTTGGTCAGCCGGCTGTATATGTTACCCTGCTGTTTCAGGCTGAAGCGCGCCTCGGCGTCGGCAGCGTTGTCAAACACGTATGCCGCCGTCTGATATATGGGCACGGCCCTTGCTCCCGTGGCAGCGTCGGCATGTTCCTGTCCGGCATGCAGCTGCAGCGTCTCAAATCTCAGTTTTCCGTCATTCTTGCTCATGTCGTTTGTCTTGTTAGGGTTATACGTTATCCTTAATGTTGTTTTCGTCCTGCAAAGTTATAAAGTATGGATTATTCTGCCAATATGTGTCTGTAATTTAGAAAATATCACTATATTTGTCTTTGTATTTAGAAAAATAATATTTGCAAATGCCGCTTTCGGCATCTAAAAAGAAAAATATTCTATGGCAGCAACAGACAAACTCGACAAGGTAGACCTTCAGATATTGCAGGCACTGCAGGATAACGCCCGGCTCACAACACGCGAACTGGCGTCGCGCGTCAGTCTTTCGTCCACACCGGTGTTCGAGCGCCTTAAGCGTCTTGAGCGCGAAGGCTATATAATGAAATATGTGGCCGTGCTCAACGCCGACAAGCTCAACCGCGGCTTCGTGGTGTTCTGCAAGGTAAAGCTGACGCGCCTCAACAGCGATGTGGCAGCCATGTTTGCCGGCGTGGTCAGGTCGCTGACGCAGGTTACTGAGTGCTACAACATCTCCGGCGGATACGACTATCTGCTTAAGGTGAACGTTACCGACATGAAGAGTTACAGGGATTTCATCCTCAACGTGCTCGGCCGCCTCGACTATCTGTCGTCTATCGAGAGCGTCTTTGTCATGGACGAGATAAAGCACGACTATGGTCTGTCGCTCATTTAGCGTCCTGCATCTTACAGTCTGTAAGCATCCCGACGCCTTGCAGTACTATTGTGCCGTTTTGTTTGCGTGCGTCGTGCCGGCAGGGTGGGGCGCATGCCGTTCGGTTGCTATGCTTTTGTCTTTCAAAAGGTGACCTTTCGCAGTGTGAAAGATGCCTTTTTGCATCCTGAAAGGATAGCTTTTAGTTTATAACCAAATACTTATTGTTTTCTTTTGATTGTAGATTTATTTGTAGAATATTTGTGATAGATACAAACAAATATAGATATTTTACTTACGGTTTTTATCTGTTTGCGCCTCTCCGGGTGTGTCTGTCGGGTGCTTTTCGGCCTGTCGGGACAGCCGTTTAGGTGGTTCTGCTTTCAATTCGTAACTAACGTTTTGTGTAATAAAGTGCTAATCTTCGAGCTTATTGTAAATATAAGCCATGATATACACCTGTTGGCTGTGTGTTTTAGTGCCGTTGTGATATAAAACACCGCATTTTTCGTATTGATTGGTCTAAAATTCTTTAAAACGCATTATTATTGCTCTAATTATTTTGAAGTTTGCCGTTGAAACACTATCTTTGCACAAAACAAGGCGATTTGTGCAGTTAATGACAGTCCGTGAGTCTGTTCATGCCCGCAAAATCAGTCTATATACTCAAATCTTATTCGCTATGGAATCAATACAAAATTTTGACGACATTGTCAGCCGTCAGTGTTCTGTTACTAACAGAAAGCGTGTGGCAGTAGTCTGCCCGGCCGACTCTCACACTGAATATGTAGTAGGACGATGTCTTAAGGAAGGAATTGCCGACTTCTTGTTGGTGTGTGCTGGTGAGTGTAAACCCGAGTTCGAGCGTCTCCGTTCGATGTATGAGGGACATGTAGAGGTGTATCTGGAGCCTACTCCCGACGATGCGGCCTATAAGGCTGTGGATCTTGTCAGGGAGGGTCAGGCTGCCGTGCTCATGAAGGGCACGCTCAACACCGATAACCTTTTACGCGCCATTCTTAATAAAGAGCACGGACTGCTTGAGCCAGGCAGAGTATTGAGCCATATAACTATTGCCCAGATACCGAGCTACCGCAAGCTTATCGTGTTCTCAGACGCAGCAGTGGTTCCGCGTCCTACTCTCGACCAGTTTGACGCCATACTGCGTTACACCGTCAGCGCAAGCCGCCACATGGGCGTAAGCCGTCCTAACGTGGCTCTTATCAACTGCACAGAGAAGGTGAACGAGAAGTTCCCTCACACAATCTGCTACGAAGAACTGAAGAAGCGTGCAGAGGCAGGCGAGTACGGCGACGTGTGTCTGGGAGGCCCGATGGATGTCAAGACGGCATGCGATGCCGACAGCGGCAGCATCAAGGGCATAACATCGCCCGTTGTGGGCAATGCCGACGTGCTGATATTCCCCAATATCGAGTCGGGCAACGTCTTCTATAAGACAATCACATTGTTTGCAAAAGCCGAGACGGCAGGCATACTCTGCGGTACAACAGTGCCTGTTGTTGTTGCTTCACGTGCCGACTCGTGCGAGTCAAAATATTACAGTCTGGCTCTTGCCTGCACAGGCATACTTGGCTGACGCGCCCTCAGGGCAAAAACATTTCCATGTGAGCGTGGCTGCCTCTGGCGGCCATGCCATAGATAATTGTTCTTTAACTTATCATTTATACAATTTGTCTTGAATGAAAATTTTTGTAATAAACCCTGGCTCTACGTCAACTAAACTTGCTGTTTATGAAGACGAAAAGTCTGTATGGATGACCGGTGCACACCATCCGGTGAGCGAGCTTGCCGCATTCCATCATATCAGTGACCAATACGAATATCGTCGTGATTTCATCCTCAAGTGTCTTGAGGAGGCCGGCATCGAGCTGAAGTTCGACGCCGTTATCGGACGCGGCGGACTGCTGAAGCCTCTTAAGGGAGGCGTTTATGCCGTCAACGACAAGATGAAGCACGACCTCATACATGCCCAGATGGAGCATGCCTGCAACCTTGGAGCGCTTATTGCAGACGAGATTGCCGTGCGCTGCTCTTGTCCGGCATATATAGCCGACCCGGTGGTTGTCGACGAGCTTTGTCCCGAAGCACGCTTCACGGGTATTCCCGGCATGGAGCGCAAGTCGGTGTTCCATGCCCTCAACCAGAAGGCTGTTGCAAGAAGATACGCCGCTTCGATAGGCCGCAAGTATGAAGACCTTAATCTCATCGTCGTGCATCTTGGCGGAGGAATATCTATTGGTGCGCACCGCAAGGGCAAGGTGATCGACGTAAACAACGCCCTCGACGGCGAAGGACCTTTCTCAACAGAGCGTGCGGGCACGCTTCCGGCAGGTCAGCTCGTTGCGATGTGCTTCAGCGGAGAATACACACAGAAGCAGATCAAGCAGATGATAAGCGGCCGCGGAGGTCTCACAGCTTATCTCGGCACCAACGACATGATAACAATCTCGCGCAATGTGGAGGAAGGCGACGAGCACGCCAAGAACGTAGTAGACGCCATGCTATACACCATCGCCAAGCAGATAGGCGCCATGCATGTGGCCCTTGTAGGAAAGGTGGACGCCATAATCTTTACCGGCGGCATTGCCTACGACACTTATTGCACCGACAGACTGAAGGCACAGGTAGAATATATAGCTCCTGTGGTTATCTGTCCGGGCGAGGACGAGATGGGCTCTCTTGCCTACAACGCCCTCTGGGCACTCAGGGGAACGCTGCCGCTGCTCGAGTACACGGGCGAGGATCTGTAACAGAATTTTACTTATTAGCATATACGCAGCACCGCACTTTGTGTGGTGCTGCGTAGCTTAATTGTAACACCGGTGAAACATTCGTGTAAACCGGTGTTGTTAATTTAGCACCCTGAACAAACTGTAATTAATATACACAAAAGATGAAAAGATTTTCTTTACTTGCTAATGCCGTTGCGGCGGTGTTGATGTTCACGGCCTTTGGCAGCGCCAGAGCGTTGGCTGCGGGAGCCGACAGGCCGAAACTCGTTGTGGGAATTGTTGTTGACCAGATGCGCTGGGACTATCTTTACCGTTATTACGACATGTTTGGCGAAGGCGGATTCAGGCGTCTTATGAACGAGGGCTTCAGTTGTGAGAACACGATGATAAACTATGTGCCCTCGATAACGGCAGTTGGCCATGCGTCGATATACACCGGCACCGTGCCTGCCGTACACGGAATAGCAGGCAACAACTTCCTGCTGAACGGCAAGATGGTGTACTGCTGCTCCGACTCAACCGTCAGCACAGTAGGCAGCAAGTCGGCTGAGGGCAAGATGTCGCCCCGCAACATGCTCACCACCACCATCGGCGACGAGCTTAAAATAGCCACCGACTTTAAGGCAAAAGTCATCGGCGTGTCGCTCAAAGACCGCGCCGCAATACTCCCTGCAGGACATGCTGCCGACGGAGCTTACTGGATTGACTATTCAACAGGCACCTTCATAAGCAGCACCTACTATATGAAAGAACTACCGAAGTGGGCCGTTGACTATAACAAGAGCATCGGCAAGGTGACGAAAGACCAGATATGCTACACGCCGCTCGGCAACAAGATAACTGAGGAAATGGCCAAGGCTGCCGTGGCAGGAGAGCAGCTCGGCGGCGACAATGTAACCGACCTGCTTGCCGTAAGCTTCTCTTGCACAGACATGATAGGCCACAAGTATGGCACTCACAGCGACAAGACGCGTGAGATTTATGTAGACCTCGACAAGCGTCTGGCCGACCTGTTCGGCTATCTCGACCAGAATGTAGGCAAGGACCAGTATCTCGTGTTCCTCATGGCCGACCACGGAGCAGCAAACAGCATACTGCTGTCGCGCGAACACGGCATTCCTGCCGACGGCTTTGTGGTGCCGAAGGTTGAGAAGGAACTTGACGCGTATCTTATGAACAAGTTCGGCTCAAAGACCAGTCTGGTGCGCTGCATAGACAGCTACAAGGTGTTTATCAACCATGAGGCCGTTGAGGCTATGGCGGTAAGTCTTGACGACGTGAAGAAGGCTGCCATTGAGTGGCTGAAGAAAGACCCGATGTTTGCTTATGTGGTTGACCTTGAGCACGTGTCGGATGCAACGGTTCCTGCACTTATCCGCGAGAAGATTATCAACGGATACAACCGCATGCGCAGCGGCGACATACAGCTGATAGTGCAGCCCGCCAACTACGATGTGTATGGAGAGAAGATTGACGGCGGAACAACTCACGGCACATGGAACCCCTACGACGCGCATATTCCGTTCCTGCTGATGGGATGGCACGTAGAGCCGGGCGAGACTCACGAAAGAGTGTGGATGACAGACATCGTGCCTACGGTGTGCGCCATGATAGACATACAGATTCCTAACGGCAGCATCGGCAGTCCTGTTACAGCCGTTACTGACCGCTAAGACCAAGGGCGGCGAGCCTGCTGCTCATCTCGGCCACGCTGACCGTGCCAAGCACCACGCGGCCGTCTTTGTCGATAAGATATAAGGTGGGAATCCACCTGACGTTATAAGCCGTGGAAATAGAACTCTCTTTCCACGGCTTTAATTCGCTGAACTGAATCCAGCTAAGGCCGTTCTCGCTGATATACTGCTGCCACTTGTCTCTGTCGGTGTCGAACGAAACGCCAACAAACACCACGCCCTGCGGAGCATAAGTGGCATACATCTGCTTCATGTTTTCGGTTTCTTTCTGGCAGTCGGGACACCACGACGCCCAAAACTCTATCAGAACATACTGTCCGCGCAGCGAGCTGAGCGCGAAGCCCTCGGGCCGGCTGTCGGTGTATATCATGAAGTCGGGGGCAATGGTGCCTTCTTCCAGCATACCTTTTCCGTATTCGTTGTCGTCGTCTCCGCCTACCGTGCATGAAGCCATGCATAGCAGTGCCGTCAGAAATGCAGTCAGCTTGATTATCAAAGTGTTGTTCATGTTGCCGTGTCTTTTGTTTTTGCCGGCCGGCCTGTTGGTGTGTGCCGTAGCCTGCCGCAAGGTTTAACATGTGTCTCTGTCTGCAAAAATAAGATATTTATGTCACTTCTGCAAGCCGCAGGGCTTACAACTTAATGCTGTCTGACGCTTTTTTCTGTGCCTGATCGTATGCGCCTCTGCCTCTCAGGGCAGGTTCCGCTTGTCGTGTTTTGTGGCATTATTGATGTTATTTAGCCTTATCCGGTTTTATTATGCCGGATCAGAGAGAGAAATATTATAGTCCGTTATTATTGCCCACATGTATATTTGTGTGGCAATAAATAATTGATGCCGTTGATGTATTCCTCTTCGATTTTTTTGCTTTTATGTCGAATATTTTTATACTTTGTTGTGTGACATAATTTTATTATATTGTCGATAATCATGACAAGTGTTTTGTGTAAATGGGATAATTGTAACATCTTGAAATTGCACATTTAAGATACATATGTGCAATAAAATCTTCCAATTTATCACATTTTATACTTGTTTACCGATAAAATTTATTTGATGGCTTAATTATTTAGTATATTTGTTGCTGTTTGTGAGAAAAAAGTATAACTTTGCACATACGTACAAGTGAAAAATTTGAGAGAATATGAAACACAAGTTGAGAAGTGCGGTTTGTACAGAAGGACGGCGTATGGCAGGGGCGCGAGCCCTGTGGGTTGCTGCAGGCATGAAGCATGAGCAGTTTGGAAAGCCCATCATTGCCATCGTCAACTCATTTACGCAGTTTGTCCCGGGACATACACATTTACATGAAATCGGCCAGATCGTAAAGGCAGAGATTGAAAGTATGGGATGTTATGCCGCAGAATTCAACACGATAGCGATTGATGACGGTATAGCAATGGGACACGACGGAATGCTATATTCGCTGCCGTCGCGCGATATCATTGCCGACTCTGTTGAATATATGGTTAATGCCCATAAGGCAGACGCAATGATATGTATCTCAAATTGTGATAAAGTTACGCCCGGCATGCTTATGGCAGCCATGCGATTAAACATACCGGCCGTATTCTGCAGCGGCGGACCTATGGAGGCTGGACGATGGAACGGCGAGAATGCCGATCTGATAACGGCCATGGTTAAAGGAGCCGACCCGAGTGTCAGCGATGACGAAATGCGCCAGATAGAGAGTTGTGCCTGTCCTGGCTGTGGCTGCTGCTCGGGTATGTTCACGGCAAACTCTATGAATTCGCTCACAGAGGCCATAGGCCTTTCGCTTCCTGGCAATGGTACAATTCTGGCCACGCACAAGAACCGCATACAGCTGTTTAAGGATGCCGCGCGCCAGATTGTGACAAATGCCATGAGGTATTATGAAGAAGGAGACGAGAGTGTCCTGCCGCGCAATATTGCTACGCGTGAAGCCTTTCTGAATGCCATGACACTCGACATAGCCATGGGAGGAAGCACCAATACGGTGCTGCATCTTTTGGCTGTTGCTCAAGAGGCTGGGGCTGATTTTACCATGTCTGACATAGATGAGCTTAGCCGCAGGGTGCCTTGTCTGTGTAAGCTGGCTCCAAATACGCAGAAGTATAGCCTGCAAGAATGTAACCGGGCCGGCGGAATATTCGGAATAATAAATGAACTGGCCAAGGGCGGATTGATCAACGAAGGCGTGATGCGTGTTGACGGAAAAACGCTGGGTGAACAACTTAGAAAATATGACATAACGGGCAATGGCATTGACGGTGATGCAGGACGCATATACCGCAGTGCGCCTGGCAGAAAGTTTTCTACCGTCATGGGCTCGCAGGAAGAGCAGTGGGATACGCTCGACACCGACCGCTCGGCAGGTTGCATACGCGACATAGAGCATGCCTATACAAAAGACGGAGGATTGGCAGTCTTGTTTGGCAACATCGCGCAAGACGGATGTGTTGTCAAGACGGCAGGCGTAGACCCTTCAATATGGAAGTTTAGCGGACCGGCAAAGGTTTTTGACTCGCAGGAAGATGCCTGTGAGGCTATTCTCGGCGGTAAGGTCAAGAGTGGCGACTGTGTGGTTATCACGCACGAAGGCCCTAAGGGAGGTCCCGGCATGCAGGAGATGCTTTATCCAACGTCTTATATTAAGAGTATGCATCTCGGAACGGAGTGTGCCTTGATTACAGACGGACGTTTCAGCGGCGGAACTTCAGGACTAAGCATAGGGCATATCTCACCGGAAGCCGCTGCCGGAGGCAACATCGGAAAGATAATTGATGGTGACATCATAGACATAGACATCCCCAACCGCTCAATAAATGTCAGGCTGACGGCTGAAGAACTTGACTTGAGGCCACAGCGCAAGCTGACCCGAAAGCGTGTCGTAAGCAAGGCCCTGAGAGCTTATGCTCAGAGCGTAAGTTCGGCAGATAAAGGCGGAGTGAGGATTATAGGTTAGTATAAGTTTTTGTGAAGTGTGTTTCATAATCGGTGCCTGCGCCTGTCGTGCGTTGGTGTAATGCCCTGCATGGCACTGTTGACGTATATTGCTTTGTGCGCACGGCTTTGTGCGTATGGCGTCGGTTATGTTACTTGTTACTTGACACAACAAAAAATATTGAGAGAGTATGGCAAAGGAAATGATAACAGGAGCAGAGGCTCTGATGAGGGCTCTGAAAGAAGAAAACGTGAAAACCATTTTCGGTTATCCTGGCGGATCTATTCTGCCGGTTTTCGATGCCCTTTATGATTATACACGCGGTGACAAAAAGGCTTTTGAGCATATACTCGTCAGGCATGAACAGTCGGCTGCCCATGCGGCAGAAGGATACTCACGTGCCAGCGGCGACGTAGGAGTATGTATCGTAACAAGTGGTCCGGGAGCAACAAATACGCTTACAGGCATTGCAGATGCAATGATGGACTCAACACCGATAGTCGTTATTGCCGGACAGGTGGGTGTAGATGTGCTTGGTACTGACTCTTTTCAGGAAGTCGACCTTGTTGGCGTGTCGCAGCCTATAAGCAAGTGGAGTTATCAGATACGCCGTGCAGAGGATGTGGCATGGGCCGTAAGCCGTGCCTTTTATATAGCACGCTCAGGCCGTCCTGGTCCTGTAGTGTTAGATTTTCCAAAGAATGCCCAGGTGTCTCTCACAGAGTATGAGCCGTGTCGTGTAGACTTTGTACGTGGCTATGTGCCTTATCCCACTGTAGACGCAGAGGCCGTAAGCCGTGCTGCAGAGCTTATTAATAACGCAAAAAAGCCGTTGGCACTTGTAGGACACGGTGTGGAGCTTGGCAATGCACAGCAAGAGCTTGTCGACTTTATCGAGAAGGCCGCCATCCCGGCCGCCCGCACCATGCTTGGACTTTCGGCTCTTCCAACCGGCCATCCGCTTAATATGGGGATGCTAGGCATGCACGGCAACTATGCACCAAACATGAAAGAGCAGGAGTGTGATGTGCTGATAGCCATAGGCATGCGTTTCAGCGATCGTGTTATCTGTAATCCTGCCACTTATGCCAAACAGGCAAAAATAATACAGCTCGATATTGACGGGGCTGAGATTGACAAAAACGTTAAGACCGACGTTGCCGTTGTAGCAGACTGTAAGGAGTCGTTGCCGGCAATTACAAAGCTGTTAAGACCTAATTCACACAAAGAATGGTGTGAGAGTTTCAGACCGTTGTATGAAGAGGAATACGAGAAGGTTATCAGGCCTGCAACTTGCCCGTCGTCAGGTCCGCTTCTTATGGGTGAAGTGGTTAAGGCTGTGGCTGATGCAACAGGAGGCGATGCAGTTCTCGTTAATGATGTAGGACAGAATCAGATGTTCTCGTGCCGTTACTTCAGATATAACAAGAAACGCTCCGTAGTGAGCAGCGGCGGCTTGGGAACCATGGGCTACGGACTTCCGGCTGCTATAGGAGCTGCCTATGCCGTGCCTGATCGTCAGATTTGTATGTTTACCGGCGACGGAAGTTTTCAGATGAGCATACACGAACTCGGTACGATAATGGAACATCGTATTCCGGTTAAGGTGATTCTGATGAACAATAACTATTTGGGCAATGTGCGTCAGTGGCAGGATTTGTTTTTCGACAGCCGTCAGGCGTTTACAAGGATGACAAATCCATGTTACGGCGGAATATGTGACGGGTATCACATACCATATATTTTTGTGTCTGAAAGAGAATTGTTGAAGAATGCAGTTCATAAAATGTTGTCAACAGAAGGACCGTTTGTGTTGGAGTGTGCTGTTAAGGAGGAAGATAATGTAATGCCGATGGTTCCTCCGGGATGTTCGGTCAACGAGATGTTGCTTGAAGTAAACAGATAATGGCGGGTATGGAAGCAAAAGACAGAAAATTATATACAATGTTGGTCTATTCAGAAAACATTGCCGGTATACTTAACCAGATAACAGCCGTGTTTACGCGGCGTCAGGTTAATATCGAAAGTCTGAATGTGTCAGCCTCAAGCATCGAGGGTGTTCACAAGTACACCATAACGGCATGGAGCGACGAAGACCTGATAAAAACAATAACAAAGCATATCGAGAAGAAAATAGATGTGATAAAGGCTGATTATTACACGGACGATGACCTTTTTATACGTGAGGTGGGGCTTTATAAACTTTCAACTGGCGAAGTGCTTGCTAATCCAGAAATATCGCGTGTAATCAGAAAGGCTGACGCCCGCATTATTGATGTAAACCCTACATTCTGCTGCGTAATGCTGAGCGGAATGACAGAAGATATTACAGGACTCTATTACGCTCTCGACAGGTTTAAATGCTTGTTGCAGTATACCCGCAGCGGGCGTATTGCCATAACCCGCAGTAAAGTGGAGCAGGTCAGTGAATTTTTAGAATTACAGGAAAAAAATAGGAATAAAAAATGTTAGACAAAGTAGGAAAATACGAGTTTTTGGCAGAACCGTTTCATTGTGATTTCTCAAAACGTCTCTTTATGGGACATCTTGGCAATCACATGCTTAATGCCGCAGATTTTCATGCAGCCCATCGTGGTTTTGGCATGACATACCTTAACCCTTTGCATAAGACATGGGTGTTGTCGCGTCTGGCTATCGAGATGGAAAAGATGCCGCCGCAATATGCCAAGTTTTATGTTGAAACATGGGTCGAAGGAGTGATGAAATTTTTTACCAATCGTAATTTTCGTGTAGTTGATGCAGAAGACGAAAATCTGGTTTATGGCTATGGCCGCAGTATTTGGGCCCTGATAGACACCGACTCTCGTCAGCCGCAGAACATCATGGATATACGTGACGGTGAGATACTCAACTATATAGAAACAGACAAGGCTTGTCCTATTGGTGCATTGTCGCGTGTCAGGATGGGTAAAGACGCCAGGCTTGTTGCCTCTGTGCCAACTCATTACAGCGACGTTGACGTAAACGGTCATATTAACAGCGTAAAGTATATTGAGCATGTGCTCGATTTATTTGCGCTTGATACGTATCGTGAATATAGGATAAAGCGTTTCGACATTGCTTATGTGGCCGAAAGCTATTATGGGGATACGTTGAACTATTACAGGGAAGATGTTTCTGATGATGTGTTCTGCGTACGCATAACAAGAGTGCCGCCTGAGTCTTCAGAAGAAACTGAAGTCTGTAGATGTAAGATCGAATTTGTTAAAGATTAACAGTTCAAGCACTATTTTTGCTTTAACGGCAGGTGCTTACTGCTGTCTTTATGTGAAAGTAAGAAATATGTAACGTCTAATCTGCAGCCTCGGATACGGGGCTGCTTAAACAAACATTTTTATTATGGCAGAAATGAATTTTGGTGGCGTGATAGAAACAGTGGTCACCAGTAAAGAATTTTCTTTAGAGAAGGCACGTGAAGTTCTTCAGAACGAAACGATAGCTGTATTAGGTTATGGAATTCAGGGACCTGGACAGGCATGCAATTTGCGTGATAATGGCTTTAAGGTTATTGTAGGTCAGCGTGAAGGCAAAACTTATGATAAGGCTGTTGCCGACGGATGGGTGCCCGGAAAGACATTGTTTTCAATTGAAGAGGCTGCCGCAAAGGGTACGATTATATGTATGCTGCTGTCTGACGCCGGTCAGATATCGGTGTGGTCTAAGGTTAAACCTTATCTGACAAAAGGAAAGGCACTTTACTATTCTCATGGATTTGCCATAAACTGGAGCGACCGCACGGGTGTAGTTCCTCCAGGTGATGTCGACGTTATTATGGTTGCCCCAAAGGGTTCGGGCACATCGCTCCGTACAATGTTTCGTGAAGGGCGTGGGCTAAACTGTTCTTATGCCGTTTATCAGGATGCTACCGGTAAGGCTGAAGAGCGTACAATAGCATTCGGTATAGGTATCGGGGCTGGATATCTCTTTAAAACTACGTTTGAGCGTGAGGCTACAAGCGATCTTACCGGTGAGCGTGGCTCGTTGATGGGTGCTATTGAAGGACTTTTTGAGGCTCAGTATCAGGTGCTACGTGAGCATGGACATTCTCCCTCAGAGGCGTTTAATGAGACTGTTGAGGAGCTTACCCAGAGTCTTGCTCCGCTTTTCGGCGAGAAAGGCATGGACTGGATGTATGCCAACTGTTCTACAACGGCTCAGCGCGGTGCTCTAGACTGGGCTCCACGTTTCCGTGATGCTATTAAGCCGGTGATGGAGTGGCTTTATCTTTCTGTAAAGTCGGGTAACGAGGCACAGATTTCAATCGACAGCAACTCTAAGCCTGATTATCGTGAAAAGCTTAATGAGGAATTGCGGCAGATGCGCGAGAGCGAGATGTGGCAGGCTGGTATGACTGTCCGCAAGCTGCGTCCTGAAAATAATTGATTATATATTTGACATGCTGATAATTATACAGGCGTGGGGCAGTGATGTTCCGCGTCTGTTCTTATTATGTAAGAGTTTGTATTGTTGTATCTGGATAGATGCTCGGATGTGTCTGGTATTCAGGTTGTAGCATACGGTCTGTTATCCTTTTCTGAGCACTACCATTCCGTCTGAGAGATATATTTTTTCTTCGTTTAGCATGTATTCAACAGCATATTCTATTGCATCTCTGTTGAAGTTAATGTTTTTTATCTCTGTGATGCAGTGTGGTTTTTTGTCGCTGAGGAGTTCTGTAATAAGTTCCTCGGCTCTTTTCTGTTCGTTTTTGTTTTCGCGGTGCTTTTTATGTGCAATACAGACATCGCATTGGTTACAGTCAGTAGAGCGCTCTTCGCCGAAATACCTTAGCAGCTGCCGGCTGCGGCATATGTCGTCATTTGTAGCATAATTTATCATGGCTTCGATGCGCTCCATGTATTCTTTCTTACGGTTGTCGTATATTTCCTTGCTCAGCACCAGACGCTCCATTTCTTCGCGTCGCTGAGTGTATGTTATGTGTGGAATTTTTTTCCTTGGTATGAAATGAAGAATACGGCGTGCAGTCATGTCTTTCAGAATCATGTATGTTTCAGGCACGGTTAGTCCGGCTTGCTGTGCCACAAGACTTTCGTCAATGTAGCAGAAGTCGGAAAATAATCCTCCGTAGCACCTCAGCAGTGCCGTTATCACAGCATTCTCCCTTTCGTTGAGGCTGTCGAGCATATTCAGTTCGTTGCGGCCTAAAAGCATTCTTATCTGAGCCTTATTGTCTGATTCTTCGTCATAGTCGATATATCCGGCTCTGGAAAGGATCTTTAGTGCCGATCCGGCTTGTATGGGAAAATGCTTAAAGGCAACACAGAAGCGGTCGATGTTGAACTCGAATCTGCATCCTTGTCCGCTCCCCATGCCTATTTGATAAAAGTAGGCAAGATGTTCATACACAAGGCGTATATAGTCTTTGTCTGGGAAAGTCTCTTCTATTCTTCTTCTCAGTTTGCCTTTGTCGCTGCCGTTATAAAGCAGTACGGCATAGGCTTTCTTACCGTCGCGTCCGGCTCTTCCTGCTTCCTGAAAATATGCTTCTGGAGAATCAGGGCAGTCGTGATGTATAACGAGTCTTACGTCAGGTTTGTCTATGCCCATTCCGAAGGCATTTGTGGCAACCATAACGCGTGCCTTGCCCTCATGCCATTCCTTCTGGCGTTCGTCTCTTGCGGCACTTTCCAGTCCGGCATTATAGTAGGTTGCGCTTATCTTGCGTTTGCATAGCTCGGCTGCAATTTCTTTTGAACGTTTACGGCTTCTTACGTAAACAATGGCAGAGCCGCTTACACTATTGAGAATGTGGAGCATCTCTTCAAACTTGTCATCGGCCTTTCTTACGATATATGCAAGGTTTTTGCGTTCAAAACTCATCTTGAACACATTTTTTTCTTTGAAGCCGAGTTTGTCTTGAATGTCGTCTACAACCTTTGGTGTTGCTGTTGCTGTCAGAGCTAGTATTGGTACGTCTGGCTTTAGTTTTCTTATGTCTGATATCTTGAGATAAGACGGCCTGAAGTCATAGCCCCACTGACTTATGCAGTGGGCTTCGTCAACTGTTATGAAACTTACGTTCATATGGCTCATCTTCTTCTGGAATAGTTCAGAAGACAGGCGTTCAGGTGATACATACAGAATTTTTACTCCGCCGAATATGGCATTTTCTAGTGTAGTTATAATATCTGCATGCATCATACCCGAATAAACAGCTGCCGCCTTGATGCCTTTGTGCCTAAGGTTTACTACCTGGTCCTTCATCAGTGCAATCAAGGGCGTGATGACGATGCATACCCCTTTCATGGAGAGAGCCGGCACCTGAAAAGTAATTGATTTGCCTCCGCCTGTCGGCATCAGGCCAAGTGTGTCACGTCCGGCGCAGATACTGTCGATAATCTCTCGCTGAATGCCCCTAAAGTCGTCATACCCCCAGTTGTCGCGAAGTATCTTTCTGTATTTGTCGTCAGCCGTCACCATTGTTTGTGTATATGATTTATTTTGTCTGTCCACGAAATATGCAAGCGTTTCCGTGGACAGACAAAAGTATTGTTAGTTTGTTTCTTCTTCGTCTTCTGCAGGACGTATGTCCTCTATTTGCAGCTGGATACCATTGTGTTTAAAAACATTGTCTTCAATGGTGTATGCAATGTCAAAGCTGCGTTTTGATTTTATATATCGTGCCGATCCGCTTTGCCCGAAAGCAATGCCGTTCATCACGTTGTTTGATTTTGAGTCTACAAGTTCGAGTTTTATGTGTTCCTGTTCTCTTCCTACCACCTTGCTTGTGCCAAAGTCGTAAACGTCTGTAGTGCAGAACAGGGGTTTGGGATTTTGTGGACCAAACGGACTTAGCTTCTTGATTTCAGAATGCAGCTTGCGCATTATATCTTTGAAGTCGATTACGGCGTCAATGTTGAGTATGGCTTCTGTCTGTTCGGGTTGTATGTGCTCGTCAACATATTTCTGAAAACGTTTCATGAATTCTGGCACATCTTTCCATTTCAGTGTCAGACCGGCAGCGTAAGTGTGCCCGCCAAAGTTTATCAGCAGGTCGCGGCAGCTTTTTATGGCAGAATAAACGTCGAAGCCCGTAACGCTCCTTGCCGAACCTGTGGCCAGATCGTCTTCACGCGTCATTACTATTGTTGGACGAAAATAGATTTCTGTCAGCCTTGAAGCCACTATGCCAATTATGCCTTTCTTCCAGTTTTCGTCATACAGCACAATACTTGAGCGTCTGTTCTGACTCTCTATTTTTGCCACAATCTGGTTGGCCTCTTCTGTCATTTGCTTGTCAATGTCCTTGCGCTGCTCATTGTATTCGTTTATATGCTTTGCCTCTTTAAGTGCGCTGCCAAGGTCTTTTTCAACAAGCAGGTCCACGCTCTCGCGTCCGTTCTCCATGCGTCCTGATGCGTTGATGCGTGGTCCGATTTTGAACACTATGTCGCTCATTGTTATCGTGCGTCCGTTCAGTCCGCAGATATCAATGATGGCTTTTAGTCCGATGTTCGGATTCTGGTTGAGCTGTTTAAGACCGTGGTATGCCAATATTCTGTTTTCTTCCACTACGGGCACAATGTCTGCAGCTATACTTACTGCGCAGAAGTCGAGCAGGGGCACTAAACGTGAGAATGGTATGCCGTTGTTCTTGGCGAAAGCCTGCATAAACTTGAAGCCTACACCGCATCCGCACAAGTGCTTGAACGGGTAAGAGTCGTCAGGGCGTTTGGGGTTAAGTATTGCTACAGCCGGAGGCATAATCTCGTCGGGCACGTGATGGTCACATATAATGAAGTCGATGCCAAGGCTCTTGGCATATTCTATTTCGCTTATGGCCTTTATGCCGCAATCGAGGATTATTATCAGTTTTACGCCAGTCTCATGGGCATAGTCAATACCCTTATAGCTCACTCCATATCCTTCGTCGTAGCGGTCGGGTATGTAGTAATCTATGTTAGAGTAGAATTGCTGTAAGAATTTATACACGAGTGCGACGGCAGTGCATCCGTCAACATCGTAGTCACCATACACCATAATGCGCTCTTTTCGTCCCATGGCATCGTTCAGTCTGTCAACGGCCACGTCCATATCCTTCATAAGGAACGGATTTATCAGGTCGTTGAGCTGAGGACGGAAGAAACGTTTAGCAGCAGATTCGGTGGTAATGTTTCGCCGTATTAGTATTCCGGCCATAACAGGGCTTATGCCCAGTTTTGCTCCCAGCTCTTCAGCTGCCTTTTTCTGTTCTGATGTTGGTGATTCGTAGTTCCATTTGAAGTGCATTTATATTGTTTTTTATTTCTCTTTCCCGGTTGCCATTGTCAATTTGTATAAAATGGCGTGTAAAGTTACAAATAAAAAACAAGAAAACGGTGATTTCTGACAGAAAAGTTCAGAAATCACCGCTTTTGTTCTTAAGCTACATTGTAACTGCTTTTGTTTGTCCTGCCGGTTTTTGGTGCCCGTCTCATGCAGCTTTTTGCTGACGTTCCAAGGCCTTTATGTCTTTTATGCAGCAGTCTGTCTGCAATGTTATGTTTCCGGTCAGTCCTGCAGTTGGCCGTATGTTAGTTTAAGCCGAGCTTTTTACGGATATCCTTAGGAATGGCGTTCTTGTTAACCATGAAGCTCATAGTCTTGTATGCAACATAGTTCTTTGACATGTACCAAATTCCTTTGTAGTCGCCATACTCGCCCCAAGAGTTCTTAACCATATAGTATTCGCGTCCGTTCTTGTCTTTAGCGATACCGAAGATTACCATTCCGTGGTCGTCAGTTGTCTCCCAGTTGTCGAATGCTTCCTGGCGCATTTCCTGTGTAGGAACGATTTCAGGAGCGTCAACTCCGAGAGAATCGAGCTTGCTCTTCTTTTCTGTAGAAGAAAGCTTGAACCATCTGTCTGCGTCTGTTCCGGCCATGCTGCGTACTTTCTTTACGTCGTATGCGATACCGAGACCCATGCGTGTGAATCCGTCTTCTGTAACGTCGCCGCCCCATGCTACGGTGTAGCCTTCGTTGATGGCATTGTCAATAATCTTCATCATCTCGTCCATAGGAACATTGTATGATGTTGCCCAGCGCCAGTTGTCCTGAACTTCTACAGGGAACTGTGTGTAGAACGGATGATGTGTGTAGCTTGTTATTGAAACATAGTCGTCAAAGTTGAGGCCGAGGCTTGCTGCGAATGTCTGCGGAGTATACTTCTTGCCTTCATAAACAAACTCCTTCGGGCATTCTCCTAAGTATGAGTCGATGATACCCTGCAGACCTTTCTGCCACTGCTTAGAAATTTTCTTTGCCTTGCTCTTTGATACAGCTGCAACATACGGCTCCATAACACCGAAGAACTCTTCGAAGTTAGCCAGAGAGTCGCCTGTCAGAGTGCCGGGTGCCGGCATGGCTGTTTCAGGGCAGATACCGTGGTTCTTAAGGATATAGAGCACGTCCTCAGAGCTTCCGCCCTGTGAGAACTGGCTGTCGCCGTGCATTCTTACTGTAAGGATGGCACGCTCCATGTAGTCCTTGTTGGCTACGAACATTTCGCAGAGGTCGTAAGTCTTGCCTGTCTTTTTCAGAATTTCGTTCTCAAAGAAACTCAGTGTAGAGTAAGCCCAGCAGGTACCGCTGCGGTTCTGGTCTTTGATACTTGTGATCTTGTTCTCCTTAATGGTTGTGAACACAGGTTTGTTCTTTTCCGCAGTTCCTTTCTTGTCCTGCGCGTTCATGCCTGTTGCTATACAAGCCAACAGAGCCATTGCAATTAACTTTTTCATTTTTCTATAAGTATTGTTTTGGGTTTTAGTTGTTTCTCATGAATTCTTCAACATCGTCCGGATGATAAGGTATGCGCTCCTTGCCGAGGAATCTGCATCCGTCGTCAGTTATCAGCAGGTCGTCTTCAATACGTATGCCGCCGAAATCCTTGTAGGTTTCGAGCATCTCATAGTTGATGAAGTCTTTGTGCAGTCCTTGCGACTTCCAGTCGTCTATGAGTGCAGGTATGAAATAAATGCCCGGTTCGTCTGTGACAACAAAGCCTTTTTCGAGGCGGCGTCCCATGCGCAGGCAGTTTGTGCCAAATTGTGTTGAAGGCTGTATCTCGTCGTCGAAGCCTACATAGTTCTGTCCGAGTCCTTCCATGTCGTGTACGTCCATACCCATCATGTGGCCAAGTCCGTGAGGCAGGAACATTGCATGTGCTCCGGCTCTTACAGCCTCTTCTGTGTCGCCCTTCATCAGGCCGATTTCTTTCAGTTTGTCGGTCATCAGACGGCATACTGCCATATGTACGTCATACCATTTTACACCTGGTTTGGCTACATCGAGCACATAGTCGTGGCAGGCCTCAACGATGCTGTATATTTCACGCTGGCGCTGAGTGAACTTGCCGTTTACGGGATATGTGCGGGTGTTGTCTGAGCAGTAGTTGTTGCGGTTTTCTGCGCCAGAGTCGCACAAAGCCAGCCTGCCGCTCTCAAGAACGTCCCATGACGGTGTGCCGTGCATTATCTCTCCATGCTGTGTGAATATTGTTGCGAAGCTTACCATTGCTCCATAAGAGTGTGCTGTTCCGTCAACCTGTCCGCCGATAAACTTCTCGGTGAGTCCGGGTTTAGTCAGCCTCATGGCTGTTGTATGCATCTTGTAGCCAATAGAGCATGCGTCTTCAATCTCGGCAATCTCCTGCGGCTCTTTCGTAGAGCGCATCTTCACCACAGCCTTTATCAGTTCGAGCGATGCAGCCTCTTTCTGCTGGTTTGGATGAATGCCTAGCAGGTCGAATATCTGCAGCTTTGTGTCATATCTGTATGGCGGCAGGAAATGTATTGGCCTTTTCTGTTTCAGCGCGTTGTTGCATATAATCTGCAGCGACTTCATCGGGGCAGTATTGGCTACGCCAACGCTTTCAGCCATATCCTTCACGCTGTTTACAGAGCCGAACCATACGATGTCTTCAATGTCGATGTCGTTGCCCACGAGCGTTTCGGTGCCTTCGTCGATGTCAATCACGCCTACAAGCCCGTCGCGGTTAAGTCCGAAGTAATACAGGAACGAAGAGTCCTGACGGAACGGATAGTAGCTGTTTGAAGGGTAATTGACAGGTGAGTCGTTATTACCGAACAAAATCACGATGCCACTCTTTACGAGCTTTCTCAACTCGGCGCGGCGGCTTACGTAGGTTTCCTTGCTGAACATATTCGTATATAAATGCTTGTTAAACTAAATTTCGTCACTCTGTGGCGTGGTTGTTTTTCCAGTAACTTTTATGGTGTGTCAGGCTTTTTCAACTCGTTTTTCACAGATATATAACTTCAATATTGCAAAGATAATGCAAATCATGTGCAGAACAAAATAAAATCAATTTATTTTTATAACAAAATGTCACTTATTTTAATTTGTTGGTCTGTAAAACATGTTATAATGATATCCTCAGGGCTGAATATGTATGCAAAAAAGTTACAGATGTTTGTTTTTTTGATTTTTTATATTGTAAATTACTTTAAAATATATGCCGTTAAAACTAAAATCATTAACTTTGCAAAGTTTTTTAGTGAGTTATGCGTATTGACAGAAATACAGGATTGGTTCTTGAGGGCGGCGGCATGCGCGGTGTGTTCACCAGCGGCGTGCTGGACGGCTTTATGAAGCATGACATGTATTTTCATTACGTTGTTGCAGTTTCGGCCGGAGCATGTAACGGCATGTCGTATATGAGCCGCCAGATACGCCGCGCCCGTATTTCCAACATCGACTATCTTTCAAAATATAAGTACATAGGTCTGCGACATCTGGTTACGCAGGGTTGCATCTTCGACCGTAAACTGCTTTATGACGATTTCCCCAATACGTTGCTGCCTTATGATTTTGAAGCATTCTTCAATAATCCTGACGTCTTCGAGATGGTTACCACCAACTGCCTGACCGGACGTGCATGCTACCTTACAGAGAAGCACGACCGCCAGCGCCTGCTTGACATTGTTCGTGCAAGCAGCAGTCTGCCTTATGTCAGCAAGATTGTAAATGTTGACGGCATACCTATGCTCGACGGAGGAATAGTAGACAGCATACCTGTAATGAGGGCCATGGAGCAGGGACATCACAAGAATGTTGTTGTCCTTACGCGCAACTATGGTTTTCGCAGCAAGGAGAAAGACCATAAGATACCGCGTTTTGTATATAAGAACTATCCACGGCTGCGCGTGGTGCTGAGCCATCGCTGTGAGGCTTACAACCGCCAACTTGAAATGATAGAGGAAATGGAGCGTGCCGGACAGATATTATGCATACGTCCAGAGCGCCCTATGGAGGTCGGACGTATAGAGAAGGATGTAGATAAACTCGAACGGCTTTATGAGGAAGGCTATGCCTTAGGTGAGAAGTTCTGCCGTGAGCAGGGATATTGCTGAGCCAGCCGGTGTCATGTGGCAGCATGTTGATAGGGGCGGGGAGGTAAATGTAGTGGACTTATTAATGCGTAGTCTGTTTCTGCATACTGTTTTATTCCTTGAATTTATGCCGGCGTCAATATCGGCGAGGACAGGGAAAATGCATTTGCTCTAACTCGTTGATTGTCAATGTATTGTAAAAGGCAATGTTTTGCATCGCGAAACATGGCCTTTTATAACCTAATATGCCTCCTTTTGCGTTGCGAAAGGAGGCATATTGAAAAACGGATGATTGTATGTCTGTAAACTCTAGCATGAGTTTTTACAATATTTTTTCGTAAAATGTCGTCATGCTTGTCTGTTAAGAGTGATGCAACAATTAGGCAAGCTTGTCCGCTAATGTTTTTTCGCTGCCATCGTGCTGTAAATCCTTTTATTGCAACTCTTTGTCTGTTTGCTTTTTATTTGATTTCCTGAAAGTCGCCGTTGTTTACAATATATTTAGGCGACGGGCCATATTTATTCTCTTCAGGCTTGCCGTCCATGACGCAGAACACCAGGATGCTGATGTTCAGGAAGAAGAGCAGCAGCATTGAAGTCATGACGATAGGGTCGCTCATAATCTTTACGGCAATGCTAGGGTCAGGATTTACCGTAGTCATGGCCTCGAGATATCCTGTTGATGACATATATATATTGTACAATATATTTATTATGATGCTTGCTGCAACCCACCAACCTCCGTGTCCGCGGTCGTGCAGGCGGCGCACCGTAACGGAGCAGATAGAGAGCAGAAGGAGCATTGACACAACAGAACTTACGACTTGCATTCCTGCAAGTGACAGATTGAGTACAACGCTTACAACGGCATAAAGAAGCCAAAACCACCATAATTCAGAACGGCGTGCACGGCCCTTAAAGTCGGTCAGTTTGCTTAACACTGTTTTTACAGACTCGCCGAAGCTCATCTGTGGTAATCTTACGATGTCTTCCATAGTTTCAATAAAATTGTTTGTTAATTATATTTGTTATGTCTACGGCTTCAGACACGGGCCGTATTTTCGTTTATTCAGGCCCTGTCTTCTGCACGTCAGAGTGTTTGACATTAATTCAATGTCTCGAATGTATCCAATATACTCTCTGTCTTATTCTTTCAGCAGGTCAGGGCGCAGCCGTCTTGTCCGCTCGTAGCTCTGCTCTATCTCCCAGTCTTTTATCTTGGCCTCGTTTCCGCTTAACAGAATGTCAGGCACTTTCCAACCTTTATAGTCGGCCGGTCTTGTATATATAGGTGCCGACAGCAGGTCGTCCTGAAAGCAGTCAGACAGAGCGCTCTGGTCGTCGCTTATAACTCCCGGTACAAGCCTTACTATTGCATCAGCCATCACCGCTGCCGCCAGCTCTCCGCCCGTAAGCACATAGTCGCCTATGCTTATTTCGCGCGTGATGAGGTGGTCGCGTATTCTCTGGTCAATGCCTTTATAGTGTCCGCACAGAATTATCAGGTTTTTCTTCAGCGACAGGTTGTTGGCCACATGCTGGTCAAACTTCTCGCCGTCGGGCGATGTGAAGATCACCTCGTCATAGTGGCGCTCAGCCTTCAGGGCCGAGATGCAACGGTCAATGGGCTCACATTGCATCACCATTCCGGCAAATCCGCCATAGGGATAGTCGTCAACACGGCGCCACTTGTCTTTGGTGTAGTCGCGCAGGTTGTGCAGATGTATCTCGGCAAGTCCTTTCTTTTGTGCCCTTGCCAATATCGATTCGTTCACGAAGCCCTCGAGCATCTCAGGCAATACGGTTATAATGTCTATTCTCATAAGTGCAAAGTTAATGAAAATTTCTGTTAAACCTAACAGAAAGAAACAAATTTATTGTTACTTTTTTACATTGCCCCCAAACACCCCGTTTCACATCCTCGCAAAGCACACGCTTGAACAGCTTTTAAAAAGTGGAGCTTTAAAATTAATTATGTACACCTACTTAACAAGTATGCCGAATGGAATGTCACAAAAGTTAGTTGTGAATTAACCTAATTCGTTGCAATGATATTCATAAACATTGGTTTTCGCTTGCAGGCATAGTTGAAAATCGCTAACTTTGCATACATAATAAATAGAATATGACAATAGAAGAAATACAGGCATGCAAAAAAAGTCAGACGTTCGATTGCAAGAGCATTCAGATAGACCCCAAAGCGTTTGCGATACCCATTGTGGCAATGGCTAATGCCGATGGTGGTGTGCTTGCCATTGGTGTTTCTGACAAGACCCGCAGAATAGAAGGGGTTGATGGAAACGAAGAACGGCTGAATGAGTTGCTTCGAGTTCCTTTCGACTTCTGTAATCCGTCTGTTAGGGTCAGGTGTGAATATTTGCCATGTTCTGATTGTGAAGGTCGGGAGAACCGCATCTTGCTTATGCGTATTCCTGCAAGCGTTCAACTTCACACCAACCAGGCAGACGAATGTTTCATGCGTATAGGCGACAAAAGCAAGAAACTCAACTTTGACGAGCGTATGCAACTTCTCTACGACAAGGGCGAACGCTACTACGAAGACAAAGATGTTTATGGTCAAGATAGCCCAATTCCTCAAAGCATACAAGTATGTCAAGGAGTTTGGCGAGGGTATTGATCGTATCCGTAATGAGTTGGAAACAAAAGGTTGCGCCATTCCTTCATTCCACATTGACGCATTTATTTTGAAGGCAACTTTAATGGCTGAATGGACAATGGAAAAGGAGCTTGACAGCCCAAGTACCGCCCAAGTAGAAAAGTTAGTGGCAGTAATGAGCGATGATTACGTTGATGTTGCTGAGATGATGAAACTATGTGGGATTGTTAGACGTAAAACAATGCATGATAGTTATATCGCTCCTGCACTGGCAGATGGCAGTATTGAACGGAAATATCCAGAACACCCAAATCATCCAAAACAGATGTACAGACTAACGGTGAAGGCAAAGAGTTGGAAGAAATTAGATGTTTTTAAGCTCAAAACATACTAATCATCTGTTCTCGTCGACACCGAGCCCGAACAGAGCGAAGTCGGCACGCAAGGGGTCGTCGGGAAACACTTCAAGCATGGCGGCTGTGAGCTTTCTGGCTGTGCTCATTGAGGCTGTGCGGCTTGTAAGTAGCCCGAGGCGTGTGGCTTCTTGCACCACATGGGTGTCGAGAGGCATGATGAGGGTGCGACGGTCAATGATGTCGGCCCATAGTCCGAGGTCTACGGGTGAGCCAGAGCGCACCATCCATCTTAGAAACATGCACACGCGCTTGCAGGCAGAGGCCGTGTTCTTTGGCACAACGGCACTCGCGTCGTGGGCAGGGAAGAAACGGCAGATGGCTTCAACAGCCTCAAGGCCAGTGGCGGCGTTCTGCCGCACATACTCTTTCATGCTTCCGTGCTCCTGCAACATGCGGTTGTAAGCCGTGAGCAGCTGGTACATGTGGTGGTGGGTGTAGAGGCGGTAATAGCAGACTGGGGTGTCGGCGATGTCGTTTGCGAAAGCGCCTGTGCGCACCCACCGGTCGACCTCTCCCTGTGCCGCGTCGAGGAGGTATTGAATTTTTGGGAAGAACTGCTTCCTTGAGCCGTAGCTCAAGCATGAGGCAATGAACGCCATGGCTTCCTGGTTGGCTTCGCCCTTGACCTTGTGCATGAAGGAGCTGGGGTCGGCAGGCAGGAAGTCGGCCGTCTCGTAACGTTCTGATAAGCTGATGATATGTTGCTTTAATTCTTGATCCATAATCTTTGTTCTATTCTATAAAAAAGAAAAAAGCGATAACCTTCACAGGCAACCGCTTCAAATCTTCAATAGGTATTAGTTTCCTTTAAGGCAAAAAGATTGTTTTCAGGATAACGATTGCAAAGATAGCCATTTTTTTTAATTTTACAAACTTTTAGTAAACTATTTTTAAAGAAAAAGTGTTGTGCTCCCACACAATGAAAAATAAAAATTTCATTTGCGTTTTATGCGCTTTTAGAACACGATAAGTAGGTGTTCAAAATTAATAATTTTTTTTAGCTTATGTTTTTTATGTTTCAACGATTTTCTTTAAATTTGCAAAGACAGAAAGTTTTTTATGTGGAAATTGGAGCAGCATTGAGGCAATGGATGTTCTTCTGCTTCACAGAAAGGCTTGCCAACGACAAGACAATTTATTGACAAAAACAGAACCATTATGCAAACAAAAACACTCTTTGTGTCGGCGTTGCTCCTTCTCGGAGCGTCTGCCACACAGGCAAAGATAAAGATGTTTCCGCTATTTACAGACAACATGGTGTTGCAGCAGAACACCAAGGCACCCATCTGGGGCGAGGCAAAGGCGGGCAGGAACGTGAAGGTCACAACGTCATGGAACAACCGCACATACACCGTCAAGGCCGACAGCAAGGGCCGTTGGCGCATAGACGTAGACACGCCGTCGGCAGGAGGCCCTTATGAGGTGAGCGTGAGCGACGGCAAGCCCGTGGTGCTGCGCGATGTCATGATTGGCGAGGTATGGCTGTGTACGGGCCAAAGCAACATGCAGATGCCGATGGAGGGATGGAACATCAAGATGAACGCTGAGGAGATCGCGTCGTCGGCATCAACCACCAACGTGCGTCTCATGCACATCGACAACGCCGTGAGCCAGTTGCCCACCGCCGATCTGCCAAAGCAGAAGCACACATGGGAGAAATGTTCGCCCGAAACGGTCAAGAGCTTCTCTGCCACAGGCTATTTCTTCGGAAAGAACCTGGCGGCAAGTCGTGGGGTGCCCGTCGGACTTATCATGACCTGCTGGGGAGGCACAGACATAGAGTCGTGGATGAGCGGCAAGGCTCTCGGCGAGGTGCCAGGTTTCAAAACCGTGGTCGACGAGATCGTGAACGACAAGCTCACGCCGGCTGAGCATGAGACAAAATATCTTGCAGAGCTGAACGACTGGTTCACGGCCACAGGCAAGAAAGAGGGTAGCGTGGATGCCGACGGCAAGGTGCTGTGGGCAGACCCAGGCTATGACGACACCGCTTGGCAACTGTTGCCGCAGCCGCTGAAGATCGATGAGGTGGGCTACACCAGTTTTGACGGCGTGGTGTGGTACCGCAAGACCGTTGATGTGCCTGCCGCATGGCAAGGCAAAGAGCTGAAGCTTGAGCTGTCGACAATAGACGATATCGATGTCACTTATTTCAACGGACAGCCTGTCGGCCACACCGAGACCTGTCCTGTGAAGCGTGTCTACACCATTCCTGCCGACATGGTGAAGGCTGGACGGGCTGTCATTGCCGTGCGTGTGCTCGACATTGGCAGTGCGGGCGGACTGCGTGGCAACGCCGACAACATGGCCCTTTCGTGTGGCAGCGACCGCATGAGCTTGGGAGGCGAGTGGCGAATGAAGTTGGCTTCTGACCTCAACGCTGTGGCAAAGGTGCCCGTAAACCCCGTCGAAAACCCCTTCATACCGACCGTCCTTTACAACGCGATGATTCGTCCGCTCGTTCCCTATGCTGTGAGAGGAGCCATCTGGTACCAAGGCGAGAACAACGCCCCGCGTGCTTACCGTTACCGCGACCTGTTGCCGCAGATGATCGCTTCGTGGCGCAACGACTGGAACAGACAGTTCCCCTTCCTCATCGTGCAGCTTGCCAACTATATGCAGCGCAAGGACCAGCCCGCAGAGTCGGAGTGGGCAGAGCTGCGCGAGGCACAGTTGCTTACGTCAGAGGCCGTAGCAGGTTCAGGTCTTGCCGTGGCTGTGGACGTGGGTCTTGCCGACGACATACATCCCACCGACAAGCAGACCGTGGGTGAGCGTCTGTCGCTCGTTGCACGCCGCGTGGCTTATGGCGAGAACATTGCCTCTTCGGGTCCGTTGTATCAGAGCCACAAGATCGAGGGCGGTGCCATTCGTCTCACCTTCGTCCATGCCGATGGAGGACTGAAGGCGCGTGGTGGAGGCAAGCTCACGGGCTTTGCCATTGCCGGTGCCGACCATAAGTTTCATTGGGCCGATGCACGCATCGAGGGCAACGACATCGTGGTGTCATCGGCAGACGTGCCCATGCCCCTTGCCGTGCGTTACGCTTGGGCCGACAACCCCGACTGCAACCTCTACAACGGTGCAGGCTTGCCTGCCTCGCCTTTCCGTACAGATGCGTGGGAGGGGCTGACTGTGGGACGCTAACGGTGGTTTTTGAATGGTCTCACGTCTAGATTTTGCGCTTCGCGCGGTTTTAAACATCAATGACCATTAATGTACATTAATTGAACATCAATTTTTCCGCGCGAAGCGCGTATTAATGATATTAATGGGCCATTAATGACAATTGATGTTCAGAAAACAACGAGCGCGAAGCGCGATGTAAACATTCAT
>ERZ859732.74-NODE-74-length-38174-cov-4.188567_pt1 | contig 38174 bp, 36 predicted proteins | sample MGYA00510123_ERZ859732 | MGnify/ENA primary metagenome ERZ859732 (study PRJEB30046, sample SAMN00715133) | human gut metagenome | study: EMG produced TPA metagenomics assembly of the A metagenome-wide association study of gut microbiota in type 2...
CTGCAGAACGAAGCGCAGGGCATGGTGGACGCCGCTATTGCCGCGGCGCGGGCGCAGCTTGCCAATATTACATTCAGCTACGATGAAATCACCATCCCGCATGGCTTTGATTCCACGCCCGGCGCGTTGGGCAGCCACCAGACCATTACGGTTCCGGCCAACAGCGCGAACGACTACCAGATGAAAAACGACGAATGGTCGGTAAAAGTCAGCATCGACAAAATCGACAGTGAAACCAAGCAGCGCATCAAGGGCGATGCCGAGTTTAAGTTTTTTGAGTGGGACACCGTTCGGCAGTGCTATATCCCCAATGGTGGGTATAACCAATACAAGGTTAAACGCCAGAGCGACGGCACTTACAAGGTTATAAACCACAGCAATTATGCCAATGGTTCGGACAGTATCTATTACACCCAGCGCAACGAGGGCAAGTTTGTCATCGTAGAGAGCCGCGCACCCAGTGGGTACTATGGTGACTGGTCGGATGTAAACGCTCCCGGCACAGCTGGTTCCGTGCTGGGCAAGCGGGCGTATGCCTTTGAAATCACGAAAGCGTTGGACGGTCAGACGATTTGGCTGGGCAACGCGGATTATAACGCCGACATTACCACGGCCAACAGCGGCGGTACCCTCATCGACACCGGCGAGGGTGTGGTCACCATCACCTTTGGCAGCCGCAACACAGATAAGACCTACGCCACAGATCCCACGGGCATTGCCAACAACGAAGATTCCAACACCATGCACGCCAATGCCGACAAGATGCAGAACGACCGTGTCCTCGGCAATATTCTGCTGACAAAAGTGGACTTGGACGCCGCGCGGTATCTGGCTGCGGGCAGCAACGGAGATACTACGCTGGAAGGTGCTGTGTACGATCTGTACGCCGCTGACACCATTGAACACCCGGACGGCGTTTCGGGCATCGTAGATTATTCAAAAATCACCGATGCCAGCGGACAACCTATCTGGCACACCACTGTTCTCACCAACGGCGGCTGGGACACCGATTACCTGCCCATTTTGCAGAAAGACCGCCTGGTAGCGTCTGCCAAAATCACAGACGGAAAGCTGGCTTTTGCCAACCTGTACATGGGCCGCTACTATCTGGTCGAGCGTGCCACCGGGCTGGTGCTGCCCATTGACGGAAACGGAAAGCTGTATATTACCGGAAAGTATCCACAACTAAACAAGAAGCTGGAACGCACCGGCAAGTACAGCAGCCTTGCCACCAAGGGCGGCGAATATAAGGACTACATCTACAAAAACCAGTATTCCGCTGTGGCCGAAAGCCGCAAGCTGAACGGCAGCAAGGCGTGGGATGGCTATTACTTGTCCTATGCCAAGGGTTATCTTTGTGACGAGGTCAATCATTACAAAACCCTGTCCTATGCGGATGAATCGACCTACCACATCCACGCCGAGCAGGAAAGTCAAGACGAAGTCCTCAAATCCGGCTTTAGTTTGCAGAAGTTGGTTTCGACCACCGGTCAGCCAAGCCCGGCACTGAAGCTGGAGGGTGCGGGCTTTACCGTTTACCGCATTTCCAAACTGAGCAAGGCCGCGCAGTTCAAGCAGAACCCGGATGGCAGCTACAATGCACAAAGCATTTTGGACGCCTACCGCAAGGACAACTACGATAACGCCACACTAAAATACGATTTCACCGCCGAAGGTCAGGCCATTGCCAATATGTTCGAGAGCAGTACCGATACGGTCAACGCCTATAACGCGACCTTGACCGCAGACGGCGACTACGCCAACGGCAGGGGCAACGGCTGGATGCCCACGGATCAGCCCGCCGAGTATAGGCTGGGAGAAATGTTCACCAACGATGAGGGCATTTTCCGCGTGGAAGGCTTGCCCTATGGGCAATATCTGGTAGTAGAAACCACCATCCCCAAGGATGTGTTCCAGTGCGATCCGTTCATCGTGACGGTGGATGCCAACAGCCCGCAGAGTCGATTCACGGTTCCGGCGGGCTGTGTCACTACAGCCACCAATAACTATATGACCTACAACGTGCTGGACGAGGAACTGGAAGGCTATTTGCAGCTCATCAAGACCGACACCGAAACCGGCAAGGCGGTCAAAATTGCAAACACAGCCTTTGCGCTGTATCGGCTGGATGAGAAAGACCGCAAAACCCGCATATCCATGATCGACCCCGCCAGCGGCAGCGCCACCAAGAAAACGGATGTGTTCTACACCGATGCAGACGGTCTTATGAAAACACCCGAAAAACTGCCGCTGGGCAGATACCTGATTGAGGAACTGCAAGGTCCGGAAGGATACTATAACGATCCTGCCTACTCGGTGGAGTTTGAAATCAAGTCCGACCGCGTCTGGCAGGTTGTGGGCAATGCTACCAACGACATGGACGAGTATATCGTAGAAGAAAAATACTGTAATCACGAGACGCTCGGTCAGCTTACGATCCGTAAGCTGGGCAATGTCTTGACCGACTACCAAGATGGACAGTTCGTCTACACGCAGGACAACCTTGCGGGCGCGGTGTACGAAATTCACGCTGCAGCCGACATTGCCACACCAGACCGCCAAGGTACCTACTGGTACAAATCCGGCGATTTGGTGGCAACTGTTACCACCGGCACGGAAGGTCAGGTGGATGAAGTAAAATTCAGCCCCACCCGCATGCAGGCAACCTATGATTTCTTGAAAATCACCCATGATGGCACCAAAGGCGAAATAACCGTGACCCTGCCGCTGGGTAAGTATACTGTTACCGAGGTAAAAGCACCTTACGGCTTTATCCTGACAAACCAGAGCTACACGGTCGAATTTGGCTGGGATAACCAGAAAAATGACATTGTGCTGGCAAAAACCATTGTCAGCCACGAGCAGGACGGCGACAAGGAATGTTCGTACAGCATTGTGAATGTCAAGGATGCCTCGGATGCCCACAAGAATGGGCAGACACTTGTGTTTGAAAATGCCCGTGTGCTGCCTGTTCCCGAAAAGCCCGGCGATAAAGTCAGCAAAATCGGTGTAGGCATTTACAAGAAGGACCGCGAGGCGCTGACCTATCTGCCCGGTGCGGTGTATGAACTCTACACCGTGGATGACATTTATTCCGCGGACGGTACAAAGCTGCTGGACGCCGGTACCAAGCTGGCAGAAAGCAGCCCCACTAACGAAAGCGGCTTTATTTGGTTCGATGTGGACATTCCCATCCGCGCAAAAACTTATCCGGATTCCGGCAACAGCGGCAGATACCGCATTGTGGAAGTTGCAGCCCCTGCGGGTTACCTGCTGGACAGCACCCCTATGGAAGTTACCTTCACCTACGAGGGTCAGCAGACCCCTTGGCAGGTCGTGGACGGAACAAACACCAACCTGCGTACCACCGTGGATATCTCCAAGCAGGACATCACCAACGGCAAGGAACTGCCCGGTGCAAAGCTGGAAATCCGTGCCGCAGACGGCAATTTGGTCGAAGGCTGGACATCCGGCAAAGTACCGCACACCGTGCGGGGTCTGGAACTGGAAAAGGAATACACCCTGACAGAGAAACGCGCCCCGGATGGCTACGCCGAAGCCGAAAGCATCGTGTTCAAGCTGGTGCAAGAAGGTACAGAGCAGGTCAATGAGGTATATGTAAAATCCAACGATGGTTGGGTAAAACTCGATGATGCCACCGTCATTATGCAGGACGCGCCTGTACTTGACATAGACAAAACGGACATTGCGGGCAATCTGCTGCCGGGCGCTACGCTGACGATCTGTGATGCAGGCGGCAAAGTTATTGACACTTGGGTGACGGATTACAAAACGCATAGTGTTCCCATCTCGGATGAATTTATCAAGCTGTCAGGCGAAACCAAAGAGTACATCTACACCCTGACCGAAGATGCAGCCCCGGCTGGCTTTGAAATTGCAAACTCGGTGCAGTTCAAGTTGGAAACCGTTGATGACGGGATTTCTCTTTTCGTCCGCGAAAATGCCGATGCCGAATGGACACGCGCCGACAAGCGGTTAATTCAGATGATAGACGAAGCCACGCCCCGCGAAGAAACCCCCGCGCCCACGCCTGTTCCCACACCGCAGCCGACGCCCGCTGCAACCCCTGCGCCTACCCCTGCACCTACGCCGCACAAGGTGCAGACCCTTCCGCAGACAGGAGATGGTTTCCCGCTGCTGGCTATTGTGGTCGTTTCCCTTGCGTCTGCGACAGGTATCGTGCTGCTGACCGTTAAGCAAAAAAATGCGCTGAAAGAAACTTCTGATGAGGAGGATGCCGATGAAAGTTCTGATCGTTGAACCCGGAAAATACCCCCGCGAAGCCGACATTGAACACACCCTTGAAGCCGAGCAGGCAGTTGTCGGCGGCACCATCGAGGCAGTGTACCCTTGGCGGGATAGCGCCTGTATCGTCTGCAACGATAACGGCATTGCAGAAAACCTGCCGCTGAACCGTATGCTGGGCGACTATGACATTATCCATGGCACATTTTTCATCTGCGGTCTGACCCGCGATGACTTTACTGACCTTACGCCGCAGCAGATGAAACATTACGAGGAACTGTACCATGACCCGCAGCTGTTTTTCCTGCTGGGCAAGACCCTGTGCGTGGAACACACCACGCCGGAAGAATATACCCGCGTTATGGCTCCGCCGCCCAAAACAAAAGAATCCCCGGAGCGCTGATATGAATATCACCATCCTAGCCCGCAGCCCGCCTGCGGGCTTTTTTCTTTGTCCGAAATCATCCAACAAGCAAGGAGAAGAACTAATGAACGACATTTTTGAAAACACCGAAACCATGAAAGAAAACGAGCATCCCCGTTTTTACACCGCAGAATCCGTCATGCGCGGGCATCCCGACAAGCTGTGCGACCTCATTGCCGACAGCGTGCTGGACGCCTGTCTGCAGCATGATCCCGCCAGCCGCGTGGCTTGTGAGGTCATGGCAACCCACGGTCACATCATTGTGGCGGGCGAAATCACGACCAGCGCTAAGCCGGATGTATTCAACATCGTCCGCGACACCCTGCGCGATGTCGGCTATGACCCGAAGGCGTACCAAATCGACTGCTACATCCACGACCAGAGTCCCGACATTGCGGGCGCTGTCGAGCCGGAATTGGCTGAGGGAGAGGATGAGGACACCCTCGGTGCGGGCGATCAGGGCGTTATGGTCGGCTACGCCTGCAACGAAACGCCCGAATATCTGCCGATGCCGGTGGTTGCCGCCCAGCGCCTTGTGACGCTGCTGGAAATCTCCCGCATGACCGGCGTTATTCCGGACATCGGTCCGGACGGCAAGGTGCAGGTCACGATGGAATACAACGGCGACACGCCTGTGCGCATCACCACAGTGGTCGTTTCTGTCCAGCACAAGGAGGACACCGACATCAATAAGCTGGCGGATCTGCTGGACGAATATGTGTTCCCGCTGGTCTTTGACGGTATGCCTGCCGACGACGCGGAAATCATCCTGAACCCCAGCGGCAAGTTTGTGCAGGGCGGTCCGGATGCCGATACCGGCTTGACCGGGCGCAAGCTCATGGTGGACAGCTACGGCACCTTTGCACCCCACGGCGGCGGTGCGTTCAGCGGCAAGGATGCCACCAAGGTAGACCGCAGCGGCGCATATATGGCGCGGTACATTGCCAAAAACATGGTCGCCGCCCATCTTGCCGACCGCTGTCAGGTCACGCTGGCGTATGCCATTGGGCAGGCCGAGCCGGTTATGGTGGATGTGAATACGTTTGGCACCTGTGACGCCTGTGAAGATGATTGTTTGGCTGCCGCCGTGCGTAAGGCGTATGACCTGACCCCGGCTGGCATTATTAAGCAGCTGAACCTGACGAACCCAATCTACAAATATACAGCCGCAGGAGGTCACTTTGGCCGCAAGGATTTCCCGTGGGAAAAGGTCGATAACATGAGCGACTTTATCTCTTACATTCAGTAATGCCCGGCGTAACACAAGAGCAGATTGCCGCCGCCAGACGGATGTCGGCGATTGAATTCTTACAAAAATATCGCCCCAACTCGCTCGTGAAAAGCAGCGCCCGCGGCGAGTACCAGTTGGCCGAGCATGACAGCTTCAAAATCAACGCCGAATCGAGCCTCTGGCACTGGAAAAGCCGGGACATCGGCGGCAAATCCGCACTGAACTACCTGATATATGTGGAAGGCGTGCCGTTTGTCGAGGCCGTCCGGCTTCTATGCGAGGAAAGCCCCGGCTATGTCCCGACCCCGCATGAACAGGTGGAGCGAAAGCGCCCGCCGTTCAGGCTGCCGCCCATAGCAGAAAACTGCGACAGAATCACGCGGTATCTGCTGGGGAGAGGTATCTCTAATGCAGTAATTCAATATTGTATTGAGAGAAAAATTCTGTACGAAAGTGCAGAATATCACAACTGTGTCTTTCTGGGAAAAAACGCGCAGGGTGTGCCGAAATATGCGGCGCTGCGCGGTATTTATGACTATGGGAAACCGTTCAAGAGGGAGGCTCCCGGCAGTCAGAAACAGTACGGATTCTGCATCCCGCCGATGCAGCCCGGCACTACCGTGGCCGTGTTTGAAGCCGCTATAGATGCCATGGCAGAGATGACGCTCTGTGGGAATGCTGCGGACAAATACCGTCTGTCGTTGGGCGGGGTCTCGTCCTCCGGCAAAGAACCGCTGGCCTTGCAGGAATTTCTGCGCCAGCACCCGGAGATCACCACGATAGAACTGCGGCTGGACAACGATGCCAAAGGGCGCATGGCGAGTGTCGGCATTCAGAACCTTTACCGAGAAAAGTATCAAGTTTGCGACCTGCCGCCCGACATCGAGAATGGAGATTACGCTGATATGGCAAAAAACAACCTGATGGCAAGGACTGCCGCCCACCGCGCAGTTTGCCGATAGAGAGAAAAATCAACATGAAAGTTAGAAATCGTTCGCCCACTTATAGGGCATAAACAGGAGGTAAATCGTTATGGCTGTGTTCCGTGTACAAAAGACGCAAAATTATACCATTATGTCCAACCATCATCTGCGCAACAAGGCTCTTTCGCTCAAGGCGAAGGGCCTTTTATCTTTAATGCTGTCCTTGCCCGAAGATTGGGATTATACCACGCGAGGGCTGGCATCCATCTGCAAAGAGGGGGTGGACAGCGTGTGCGCCACCGTGCGCGAGTTAGAAGCAGCGGGTTATATTATTCGCCGCCGTGTCCGGGATAAGAACGGACAGATGCGCGGTATGGAATATACCGTGCTGGAGGAACCACAGCCCCCGCAGCCAGAGCCAGAACAGGCCGAGCCTTCGTGCGCCAAACCAGAACAGGTTAAACCAAAACGGGAAAAACCTGTACAGGCAAATCCTGCACAATTAAATACTAAAGAACAAAAGAAAGAAATAACTAAAAACGTATCTAATCCTATCCGCACGGCAGATGAGCGGGAGCAGTATCGGGATTTGATTCGGGAAAACATTGAGTACGACATTCTGGCAAAGAACAATCCGGCAGATAGGATTCGATTGGATGAGCTGGTGGAACTCATGCTGGACACGGTCTGTTCCAAACGCAGCAGTATCCGTATTGCGGGGGACGAGTTTCCGGCAGAGGTAGTGAAGTCCAGATTCCTGAAACTTGAAGCTCAGCATATCCAGTATGTGCTGGACAGTCTGAAAGACAACCCGCCGCATATCCGCAATATCAAGCAATACTTACTGGCGGCGCTTTACAATGCGCCGCTGACGATGGAAAACTACTACGCCGCGCAGATCAACCATGATTTGTACGGCAGAAACCGAGGTGATGTGAATTGGAAATGAAGTTTTATTCTCCGCTGACTGCGGAATTTTTCCCAGATGAACCTGACTGGGAGGACGAATCTTACAACGAGTACGAAGGCTATCCAATGGACGGCCATGACCTGCTGCAATACGCAGACGCTGTTGATGAGGCTGTGAAAAAGGACATTGCAGATTTCAACGGCGACCTGATGCAGTATTACCACGAGGACGATTCTGTCCGCAGCAAGGTGGTAAGTGCAGTACCGTCTGTGGAAATTCACGGTAACAAGCTGTGCGGCTGTCTGAATGTGGAACTGAAAGAAGCTCTGCTCGATGATGAGCAGACCGTCCTGTGCAACTACATTTCCGGCCAGTACAGTGACGGCTGGGGCGAGGGCTTTGAACAGAGGGATATTCGTGTGGATGACGGCACGTTGGCTGTTCATTTCTGGCAGGAAGATGGATTCAAGATGACGCCATCTTTTGAGAAAATCCCGAAACCGGAAAAGAATTCTCTGCGCCCCAAGATGCAGCTGATTGGGCAGGACGGCAACATTTTTGCCATCATGGGTCGAGCCTCGCGCCTGTTGAAAAATGCCGGGCAGAGCGATAAGGCCAAGGAAATGTGCGATAGGGTCACGGCAAGTCAAAGCTACTCCGAAGCACTCAACATCGTTTCCGAGTATGTGGAAACCGAACTGTCGCCCACGCCCGCGCCCAAGCGTGACCGTGGTGATGCCAGATGAAGAAATATGAGATCACCGACATTGCCCATCCCGACAATCCCAACCTGCACCGCATCCGCGCGGTGACGGATCTGACCGAGGATGTCCTTGCCGGGATGCTCGGCGGCTATGTGGAAAGCTATAACAACCTCGACCAAGAGGGGCGTGCATGGATTTCGGAGGATGCCATCGCCTGTGAAAATGCAGTTGTCTGCGGCGATGCAGTCCTTACAGATCATGCCGTTGCAAGGGGTAATGCCTATGTCGGCAATAATGCCATGATGACCGGCCATGCCATCGCACAAGATGATGCAGCTATTTGCGGCGGATTGCTCACGGGAAAAAGCTGTGTCTGCGGTTATGCCGTGATTCGGCAGGATGAGCAGACCTTGTGCGCACCGATCATTGACGGCAGCGCCCGTGTATATGGCGAAATCTCCGGCAATGTAGTCTGCCGCGGCGATGCCGTTGTCCTGCCCGGCACCAAGCTCGACAACAGGACGCAGGACTGTTTTGTACTCGAAGATGACCGGGTTTCTGTGCAGACAGCCAGCCGGACACCGCCCCCGAAAGAACCCCGTACCCATGATTTTGAACGATAAGAAAGAAGGATGCCTTTGACGAACACTCCCGAAACGCTCAACATTCTCACCCCTGATTTCCGGATGCCCGAACACTGCGGCGGTGACCGCTGGTCGATTTTGCACGGGGATTCCCTGCAGATTCTCCGCCAGTTTGTGCCGAACAGCTTCGATGCCATCATCACCGACCCGCCCTATGCCAGCGGCGGCAGCAGCCAGACCACCAAGAACCGCAGCACCAACGAAAAGTACAGCAGCATGAGCAAGGAAAAGGCACTGCCCGACTTTGACTCCGACCAGATGGACCAGCTGAGTTGGATGTTCTGGACGGCGGCATGGCTGCAGGATGCCCGCCGTGCCGCAAAGCCCGGTGCGCCCGTCTGCCTGTTCATCGATTGGCGGCAGCTCCCGGCCATGGTGCTGGCCCTGCAGTGGGCGGGCTGGATCTGGCGCGGCGTGGCGGTTTGGGATAAGGTCGCCAGCCGCCCGCAGAAAGGGCGCTTTCGCCAGCAGTCCGAGTACATTGTCTGGGGGTCCAACGGCAAAATGCCGCTTGAGAGAAATGTTGGGTGTCTGCCGGGCGTGTTCCGTTACCCGAACCCCCAGAACCGCATCCATGTGACCGAAAAGCCCTTGCAGCTTATGCGGGATGTGGTGCAGATCTGCGAACCGGGCGGGCGCATCCTTGACCCCTTTGCCGGGGCGGGCACCACCGTGCTGGCCGCTGTGCAGGAAGGCTATGAGGCTGTCGGCATCGAAATGTCGGACGCCTACTTCCGCCGCAGCGCTGAACGGCTGAAAACTGCCCTTGAATCCGAAGTGAATCAGAACTGATTCACTATTTTGCAGGAAATACCGAAAAGTGAATCAAATCTGATTCACTCACGAAATTCAGAAAGGAAACACGAAAATGAAACGACCTTGGGCTTTTATCTGCGCCAGCGAGGGCGCGACCTCCAAACATCTCCGCAATTATTGCCGCGAGGTGTACCTGCTGGGCTATCTGCCGGTATGCCCCAAATTGCAGGACAGCCAGTATTTGGTGCTGGAAGATGCCGTGGAGCGCAGCGAATACACCGCCATTGTGAGGGATAAGCTGCTGCGCTGCCCGATGCTGGTGGTCTGCAGCCGCAATCAGGATGCGACCACCAACGCGCAGATCGGTTTGGCGCAGAAGTATAACCGCATTGTGACGACCTTGGACGGCTTGAAGAAAGCCGTTTCGGAGGGCGACGACCTTGTGTCATGAACCGTTTTGCGGGGTGTCGTGTTTTGCAAGCATAGCGTTTGGATATCCAAACGCACCTTTGGGGTGATCCCCAAACCCCCGCTATGCGCAGACGCGGTCATGTGATTTCGCTGCGGCTGAACGAGCGCGAGTACCGCCATCTTTGTGAACAGGTCAAAACAAGTGGATTCTCGCGCGAGGAATACCTGCGCTCCCTTATCTTAGGAAAGAAAATCCATCCGCGCCCCTGCACACACCATGCGGAGCTTGTGCGGCAAATTTCCGGTTTGTGCAACAACGCAAACCAGCTTGCACACCGTGCCAACAGCACGGGCGTGGCGGGGCAGCAGAGCGTGGACGAGATGACGCGCATTGCAAAGGAAGTCTGGCGTGAGATAAAAGAAAACTACTAGGAGGCTCTATGAAATATGGCTTACACATCCGTGATCCCTGTCCGCCGCCTTGACCGGGCGGTGAAGTATGTGATGAACAAAGAAAAGACCACGGCGGTATCCTTGCAGGACGCCCTCGCCTATGCCGCCAACCGCGACAAAACAGAGCAATCCTGCTTTGAAAGCTCGTATGCCTGCACGCTGGAAACAGCCTTTTCGGATATGCGCCAGACAAAAGAACACTGGCACAAGTCGGGTGGTGTGCAGGGATACCACCTTGTACAGAGTTTTGCTGCAGATGAGGTCACGCCCGAACTTGCGCACCGGATTGCAAAAGAACTTGCAGACCGTGTGCTGAGCGGACGGTATGAATATGTCATCGGCACACACCTGAACACCGGGCATATCCATTCGCATATTGTCTGGAACTCGGTCAGCTGTGTGGATGGCAAAAAGTATCGCAGCAACTATAAAAGCTATGTGACGGAAATCCGCGCAGTGTCAGATGCACTTTGCCGGAAATATAAGCTGTCGGTCATCGACACCGAGAACTCAAACCATGTGGCAAAGCCCTACGCCGAGTGGTTGGCGGAGAAAAACGGTCAGCCAACATGGCGCACGGCTATTCGGCAGGATGTGGACGAAGCGATTCAACAAAGCCTTACATGGCGGCAGTTTCTTAACGCGCTGGAACGCAAAGGCTATGAAGTCCGCATGGGGCGCAAGTATCCCGTTTTGCGTCCACCCGCAAAAGAGCGCTTTGTTCGATTCAAAACGCTGGGCAAGAGGTATACCCCCGAAGCGATTCAGACGCGCATCCTTTATCCACAATTTAACCGCTGTTTCGTGGAAAACTTGCCGCGCGTCCAATATGGGCGGCTGCACGGCGGTAAACCCCGCCGCAAGCTGACCGGGCTGCGGGCGCTGTATTATCGCTATCTATACGAATTGGGCGCACTCCCCCGCAAGCCGAGCCGTCCAAGTTATGCTGTTCGGCAGGATGCCTACAAGTTAGACCAGCGCATCCGGCAGATGGAGTTTTTATCTAAGAACAACATTGACACGCTGACACAGCTGGAAACTCACCGACAAGCCCTGCAAACAGAAATTAGGCAGTTGCTGACAAAGTGTAAGCAACTGTCCAAAACCGATGATGTACAATCGCAGCATGAATCGGTCAACACCGCCCTAAAACAGCTTCGCCAAGAGGAACGGCTCTGCCGCAAAATCGCAGAACACTCCCTAGAGGTGCAGCAACACCTCACCGAATCCCGCCGTGACCGCGCTGCGCAACAACAGCGCGAACAGGAACGTGCGCGTGACCTCCGCCCCGATATTACAACACGTTAATCTGTAAGACCCAGCAGCCAATCCCGTGCATTGATGCGGCGAATGCCGTCATACTGTTCCTCCGGGTCATCGTCCATCGTAAGAATATATTTGGGGTAGTGGTCGCGGATGGACAGCAAGGGTCGCAGCTCCCGCTGCAGGGTGTCCGCATCACGAACGGAAAGCGCCACTTGGTAATAGAAGGTATTGTTGCCGTTCATTGCCACAAAATCGACCTCGAAAGAATCGACCTTTCCGACATACACGTCATAACCGCGCCGCAGCAGTTCCAGATAAACAACATTTTCCAGAATATGCCCGGCATCGGTATTGCGTTTGCCAAGCAGCATAAATCGCATACCGATATCTACGACATAGTATTTTCCCAAGGTTTTCAGATACTGCTTACCCTTGACATTATAACGCTGTGCGGGATAGATAATGTAGCTTTCGATCAGCGCATCAAGATAGCGTTCGACGGTCTTTACATCAACTTTTCGCCCTTCGGATGTCAGGGTGTCTGCGATTTTCTTGGAGGAAAGCGGACTGCCGATGTTGTCAAAAATATAGCGCAGCACACTTTTCAACATCAACGGATCGAAGATCTTTCTTCGTGTCAAAATATCTTTTACGACGATCGTGTTGAAAATGCCATCCAAGTAATCCCGAATCTCGTTCGGATGCCCCTTAAGTTCCAGCGCATAGGGAAAGGAACTGTTTTCCAGATATTCGGTATATTTTATTCCGCGATCTTCCATACTGCCGGTACTCTGCATATATTCCTTAAAAGAAAGCGGCAGCATTTCGATTTGCACATAGCGCCCGGAAATAAGGGTGGCTATTTCACTGGACAGCATATAGGCATTGGAACCTGTGACGTATATATCTACATTTTTCTTGATATACAAGCTGTCGATCACTTTAGGAAAATCCGTGACGTGCTGTATCTCATCCAGAAAAATGTAAGTCATCTTTTCGGGAACAAGACGGTCTTTCAGGTAAGCGTACAGTTTTCTATAGTCGGTAAGTTCCTCAAAATCCATATCCTCAAAATTGATGGCAATAATTTGGTCTTGTTCGACGCCATTCTGCAGCAGCCAATCTTGGTACATTTCCATCAAAACAGATTTTCCGCAGCGGCGGATACCTGTTACGACTTTGATGAGTTGCTTGTCCTTAAACGCAATCAGTTTATTCAGGTATTCAGTTCTGGTAATTCGCATAATAAAACCTCCGCAGCTTTTAATGATAGTATACGCCAAAAAGTGTAAAATGTCACGAACTTTTTGGAATGGAATCCAAATAATTCAAGAAAGAAGGATGTATATGAATTATTCAAACAAAGACTACATCGAACACCTGCGCCGCAAGTACCCGCCCGGCACGCGGCTGCAACTCAGTTGCATGAAAGATGAGTTTCCCGTGCCGCCCGGTTCTATGGGCACGGTGGAATGTATCGACGACGCTGGGCAAATCCATGTAGATTGGGACTGCGGGCGCAGTCTTGCCCTCATCCCCGGCGTGGACTCGTTCAGCCGCTTGCCCTCGCCCAAAGAAAAGGCCGGTGATGCCAGATGAATTACGGCTCTGAACCCGCAGACCAGGTCGTCCGCTACTCGCTGGAGGGTGCAGAGTTTGCCCTGCGCATCTCCGGCACCGCTGCGAAAAACTTCTTTATTTTCGCACAGGCAGTGCTGCACGACAGCAAAAAGACCCACGGCAAAACGCACCTAATCCGTTTGCTGAAAGAGCAGAAGCCGCTGAAATTTTTCACGGTAGACAAAGACCGTATGCACGATTTTGCCCGCGCCGCCAAGGCGCATGGGCTGCTGTTTTGCCCCATCCGTGACAAGATGGACCCCGACCACATAGAAATCGCTATTTTGCAGGACGATGCGTCCAAAGCAAACCGCATTATTGAAAAATTGCAGTTGGATGTCGTGGACACCGGCACGGCAGAACTGGTCGATACCGTGCAGCAAAATTTGGAAAATGCAGCCCCCAGCCACAAGGACACGCCCGCCGTGGATTTTCCTCTGGGCTCGGAGAACGCCAGTCCGTCCGAGCCTTTCTCCGACAGCAGCAAATCTTTTGCAAACTCGCCGTCGCCGCGCGCCGATCAGCTTCGAGCCAAGGGTGAGCGCCCCAGCGTCCGCATGGAACTGCAGGATATTACCGCCTACCTGCGCCGCAAGGTCGAGCCGCCGAAAGACCGTATGCCGAAGATGCCCGTAAAAATCAAGAGAAAGGAGAAAACACTGTAAATGGACTTGAACAAATATCTCAACGAGACCGCAGCGCCCGAAACGAAGTATTCCAAGGAAGAGTACGCCGCCATGAAGAAAGCAGAGCGTGAAGCGGTTTGGGCGCAGGTGGATGCCCGCATGGGTGAGGTACTGGCAGATGCCCCGGCCTTGCAGGAATTTCTCAACTTCATGTCGCAAAGCAGAAACTCGCTGCCGAACCAGCTTTTGCTCTCCGGCCAGAACGCCGACATCACGGATGCCCGCACATTCCAGCAATGGAAGGATGCCGGAAGGCATATCCGTACCGGCGAGGAAGGTTACACGGCCATTGTGGGGCAGGTGTACGAGAATAACGGCCGAAAGGCTTCCGGGTATAATATCGGCAAGGTGTTCGACATCACACAGACGCGCGGCAGACCTGTACCGCCGCCCGCCGAATACCATGTGGATGAACTGATTGCCGCCGCCATCGAGAGCAGCCCGGTGCCGATCCAAATCTCGGACAGTCTGCCGGACGGCATCCAAGCGCAGTATGTTCCCAAGAACCGCACGATTTATGTCCGCAACGGCATGGATGCAGGCACGACGCTGTGCGCCATCGTTCGGGAGTGCGCACAGGCAGATTTTCACAAGGATTACACCTACAACCGCCAAGCCTACGCTGCGCCGAGTTACTGTGCCGCCTACATGGTCGCGCATCGGTATGGGCTTGACACCGCCGCTTTCAACTTTGACCGCGTGGTTGCCTTGTATGGCAATCTGGGCAAAGAACAGCAGCGGGGCTTTCTGTCGGATGTGAACACCGTCGGCGGCGGGCTGCTGCGCAGTCTGAGTCGCACGCTGGCTGTACAGACCCGCGAACTGCCCGCCGCAGAATATGCCGTTGCCATTCCCGCAAAGAAACAATCTCACCAGCGGGAACGCGGCTGATTGTTTTCCGTTTGTTTTCAAATGACGGATAGCTATTGCGGCGGTTCTATGATATGCTGTGAGCAAAGGATGGTGAAAAACAATGACAGAACGTAAAGTTAAACTTGACCGTGCCAACAAAAGCATCCTGCTCCGGGCGCTGGGTGATGTCTACTACGGTCAGCGTGCCAACGGCGGCAGCACCGAGGTGACCGGACGGCTCATCCTGCGGGTGAACGATTTGCCTGCAGGCGGCAAGCTGACGCTGACGGTGGCAGAGTATCGGCTGGCAAAAGCAGCGCTCAACCAACTGCGTACCCAGCGCTTGGCTGAGGGCGGCTATACCGATGCCGTGGATGACGCGCTGGCGCGGCTGCTCCACGCCCACACGCCGCTGTTTATCTGGTGAATCCGGCTATGACATGGGAAAAATTCTGGTCGATCATTGACCGAGTCCGCGCCCAAGCGGATATGCAGGATGAAGCGTCCGTGAAACAGTTCCTTTACACGGAACTCATCAACTTGCCGCAGGATGAACTGCTCGGCTTTGATTGCGCATGGCAAAGTTATCGCAATAAAGCCAACTTTCCCAAAATGGTCGCGGCGGCCTGCATCATCAATGACGGCAGTTCGGATGACAGATTTACCGATTTCCGTAACTGGCTGATTATGCAGGGGTACGATGCTTATCGGCAGGCGCTGATTGATCCCGATAACCTTGCGGCGCTCAACATTCCGTTCCGAGATACTGAGTGGATGGGATGCGGCAATGTGGCGTGGTATGCTTATGCAGGGCAGAAGCTACACACCTATTTTGAGAAAGCGGGTATCACTGCTGAACTGCACCGAAAGTATCCAACCCTGCTGAAATCGTCTGCCGATTTACATCAGGCAATCATGCAGGAGCAGCTTGCGCCGTGTCGTGCGCCGGAAACCGAATGGGAACGACAAATGCTGCGAACGGAAGTCAAGCACTACATAGATACCAGTGGGCTGGCGTACAGCTACAACGAATTCTATACTCAAAATATGCCGGATAAGGTTGCATGGAAAACGCTGCAAAGCGATTTGTTTGCAAATCTGCCGCAAATCAAGGCGGAACGTATGCCGCAGGACTTTTCCGTAGTTTTGCCGAAGTTGTGGAGAAAACGTCAGGCATGGGATGCCGAGCGTACAAAACGCCCGCCCTATCGCGGTGAGGAAAGGTAGTCCACCACGCCGGGAAGAAAGAATCCTTGGTGGGTCTGGCTGCTGCCGCTGCCCGTTGTATGGTGGGCGGCACTGGCGGTGGCTTGCCGCTGGAAGCCGGGCATGAAGATAACGGCTCTGCTGGATGCGCTGAACAGCGCACTGGCAGAGCCGTTTGCGTTGGCGTGGAGCCGCGACAGCCCGCGCTTTTTGCTTGTGTTCACGGCGGTTTATGCGGTAGCGGTTATCGTGGCCGTGACGGATCAGAAGAATACCCGCCCCGGTGCGGAGCATGGCTCGGCGGCTTGGGGCGATGTGTTCCAGTTAAACAAGTTCTACATGGACAAGCGAGGACCGAACCTGCTGCTGACCCAGCATTTCCACATTGGAATCGACGGCTACAAACACAAGCACAACACCAATATCCTCATCGTCGGCGGCTCAGGCGCAGGCAAGACGCGCACCTATGGTGTGCCGAATGTGCTGGAATGTGCCTGCTCTATGGTAATCACTGACCCCAAGTCGGAAATTTTGCGTAAAACCGGCAATTTGTTGAAGCAAAAGGGCTATGAAGTTATCGTTTTTGACCTTATAAATCCCGCTGCATCGTTCTGTTATAACCCGTTTGTGTATGTACATGATGACCGTGAAGTGCTGACCTTGATTGAAAATCTGATTCAGAACACAACACCATCACATTCAAAAAGCAGCGACCCCTTCTGGGAAAAGTCCGAAACGGCGCTGCTCCAAGCCCTTATGTTGTACCTGCTGCACGAGGCCCCGCCCGAAGAACAAAACTTCTCTATGGTGATGGAGATGATAGCCGCCGCCGAAGTCCACGAGGACGATGACAACTACCAATCCCCGCTGGACATCTTGTTCGAGCGCTTGGAAATGCGTGAACCCGACAGCATCGCCTGTAAGCAGTACCGCATTTTCAAACAAGCGGCTGGCAAGACGGCAAAGTCGATTTTGGTAAGTGTAGGTGTGCGCCTTGCCGCGTTCAATCTGCCGTCCATCGCCAAGCTGACCATGACGGACGAACTGCATTTGCAGGAATTGGGCGAGCGCAAAATTGCGCTATTCTGCTGCATCCCGGATTCGGACAAATCTCTCAACTATCTGGTCGGTATGATTTATACCCAGCTAATCCAGACGCTGTACCGTCAAGCAGACCGCGTACACAAAGGACGCTTGCCTGTTCCGGTGCATTGCCTGATGGACGAGTACGCCAACATTTCCTTGCCGGAAGACACCTTTTTGTCAGCATTGGCCACCATGCGTTCCCGCGCCATTTTCTGCTCCATCATCGTGCAAAACATGGCACAGCTCAAAGCCATGTACAAAGACGATTGGGAATCGCTCGTCGGTTTGTGCGATGAATTCCTCTATCTCGGCGGCACCGAGAAGGAAACCCACAAGTACGTCTCGGAACTGCTGGGAAAAGAAACGATTTCTACCACTAGCTACAACCAAAGCAAAGGGCGCAGCGGCAGTTACAGCATCAACCGCCAGCAATCCGGGCGCGACCTTATGACCTCGGACGAGGTGCGGCTGCTGGACAACAGCAAGTGCATCTTGTTCATCCGAGGGGAGCGCCCGGTGGTGGACTACAAATACAATCTGCTCAAGCATCCCAACATCCGCTACACCGAGGACGGCGGCGCAGCCCCTTACGACTACACCGCCGCCGACAACACGCGGGACGATCTGCCCGGCGCACCCGAAAATTACGAACTGCTGGATATGGACGACTTTCTGCCCGCCGAAGCGGCAGAAATGAAGCCAACCATACAAAGAATTCGGAGGTCTACATGAAGCTGAATCATAACAAAAAATCCGTGAAAATTTCTCTCAATTTGTTTGCGCTGTACGCCGTGCTGGTGTGCGGCGTTGTTTTTGCCCTGCCCGCCTTTGCCGCCAGTGATCCGCTGGTGGTCGTGGAAAACCTCTCCACGTTCATCTTTTCGCTGATTCGCGCGGTGGGGCTTATCCTGCTGGGGTGGGGCATTGTTCAGGTCGGTCTGTCGTTGCAGAGCCACGACCCCAGCCAGCGCAGCCAAGGCTTCCTGACGCTGGCGGGCGGTTTGGTTATCACGTTCGCCAAAGAAATCCTTGACCTGATTACCGCGTGAGGGCCATCCCAAGAGGAAGGACGGTGATGCCCTGTGGGTGAGTCATGGATCGTCAGCAACTTAAACGCCGCGCTCTCCACATGGAATGATAAGCTGGCGGAGATTTGGTCGCTGCTGACCGAAAGCCCGCAGACCTTCAAAGGCGGGCAAGTTTGGGGCGTGATGACCGGCATCCACGGCGCTTTGCAGGCGATTGGCTATGGGCTGCTCGTGCTGTTTTTTGCCGTGGGTGTTATGAAAACCTGCGGCAGCTTTGTCGAGGTCAAAAAGCCGGAACACGCGCTCAAGCTGTTCATTCGATTTGCGCTGGCAAAGGGCGCGGTGACCTACGGGTTGGAATTGATGCTGGCGGTGTTTTCCGTTGTGCAGGGCATGGTGTCCACCATTATTACCCAATCGGGCAGCTCCGGGATGAGCAGCGTATCGCTGCCGCAGGAGTTGATCGACGCCATCAACAACGTGGGCTTTTGGGATTCCATTCCGCTGTGGGCGGTCACATTGATCGGCGGGCTGCTGATTACGGTTTTATCTTTTACCATGATCCTCACGGTCTATGGCAGAATGTTCAGCCTGTGGATGTATGCCGCCATTGCGCCGATTCCGCTGTCCACGTTTGCGGGTGAACCCACCAGCAGCGTGGGCAAAAACTTCATCCGCAGTTACGCAGGTGTATGTTTGCAGGGCGTGGTGATTGCACTGTCCTGCATTATTTTTTCCGCCATCTCGTCCAGCCCGCCCGCTGTGGATACCGGCGCATCTGTGGTGACGGCAGTGTGGACGTATGTTGGCGAGTTGGCATTTAACCTGCTGGTGCTGGTGGGAGCCATCAAGGGCTGTGACCGCATCGTGAAAGAGATCATGGGATTGTAAAGCAAAAGCGACGCACCATTATGGTGCGCCGCAAATATTATGCCTGATGATAGAGAATCCATTCCAGCAAATCCGCTGCCTTTGCACGACCGCTTGCAATTTGCAAAATAATGTCAATCAGTTCTTCCTGCGTGTAGTCAAGTTCAATTCCGTTAATTGCCAGAAAAACCAGCATAACGTGGGCGCCGATGCGCTTGTTGCCATCCACGAATGGGTGATTGCAGACTAAGCCAAATCCAAGCTGTGCCGCCTTTGCCTGCACGGATGGATATAGATACTGCCCGCCGAATGTAGCAAAAGGAGCATTCAAAGCAGATTCCAATAAACCATCGTCACGGACACCGGCAGTGCCGCCAAATGTCTCCAGCAGAGCATTATGCAGCCTTAAAACCTGTTCCTTGCTCAGCGTTTTCATTTGGCAAGTACCTCATAGGCTTGCTTGTTCTTGGCAATCAGGCGCTTAGAGATTTCGAGAATGTCCTCGTCTTTAGCCTGTTGCTCGTCCACGACTTGGCTGAACTCAATAAGGACATAACGCGGGACATTATTCTTTAAGATGACCGCCGCGCCGTTCTCATCAACCATCCGTGCTACACGGGAAAAATTCTGGTTGGCCTCCGTGATGGATACAAGATTGTCTGTGTTAATAACCATAATTCAACGCCTCCTTTGAATATAGTATACACGAATTATAGGATAAATTCAACCTATTTATTAAAGAAGGAAGGAATGCAGTATAGAAATCAAAATACCGAAAGAAGTCCGCGACTACCACGAAAACATCTTTTTCGGGCTGAACACCCGGCAGTTTATCTGCTCGGTGCTGGCGGTCGGCGTGGCCGTGGGTATTTACTTTGCCTTGCAGCCGTATGTCGGCACCGAAGAAATCGGCTGGATGTGCATCTTGGGCGCCGCACCCTTTGCCGCCTGCGGGTTTTTCACCTACCACGGCATGACCGCCGAACAAGTACTTTGGGCGTGGGTTAAATCCGAAATTCTCTGCCCGAAACGTCTTGTATTCAAGTCTGACACTTATTATTACAATGCCATACAGCCCGCCATCCGTGCGGGCATAAAGCGAAAGAGAGGTTTGCCTATGAAGAAAAACACCCATGACAGCGAGGAAACCGCTTGATTAAAACCCTGTCGAAAGCGCAGAAGATGGAACGCGAAAAGTTCCGTATTCCGCGCAGTGTACAGGACGCCATCCCCATCCGCCGCATCTTTGCGGATGGGATTTTCCAAGTCGGCAACCAGTATTCCAAAACATGGTCGTTTACCGACATCAATTACGCCATCGCCGGCAAAGAGGACAAAACGGCAATGTTCCTCGACTACTCGGAACTGCTCAACGCCCTTGATTCCGGCGCATCTGCGAAAATCACGATTTATAACCGCCGCATCAATAAGGCCGAGTTCGAGCGCAGCGTCCTGCTGCCCAACAAGGATGATGGTCTGGACGAATACCGCCACGAATTCAACCAGATGCTGACCGCACAGGTTACCGGCACCAGCAACAGCATTGTGCGGGAGCGTTATCTGACCGTAAGCGTGGTAAAGCGCAACGCGGACGAAGCCCGCAGTTACTTTGCCCGCGTGGGGACCGACCTTGTAACACACTTGGCGCAGCTTTCCTCGGTGGCAAACGAACTGACACTGAATGAACGTCTGCACATCTTCCGCGACTTTTTCAAGGCAGGGGAACAGGCTGCGACAGAGTTCAATATCCACGAACACGCCAAGCGCGGACAGCATTTCAAGGATTGGTTCTGCCCCGACAGTATGGAATTTGCTGCCGACCATTTCAGGCTGGACGCCCGCTATGGCAGGGTGCTGTATTTGCAGGACTATGCCAGCTACATCAAGGACAGCTTTGTGTCGGAACTCTGCGACCTTGACCGCGATTTGATGCTCTCCATCGACATTCTGCCGGTTCCCACTGACGAGGCCGCCCGCCAGCTGCAAAGCACGCTGCTGGGCGTGGAAACGAATGTGGCCAACTGGCAACGCCGCCAGAACGCCAACAACAATTTTACCGCGACCATTCCCTACGATATGGAATTGCAGCGCAAGGAAACCAAGGAAATGCTGGACGACCTGACCACCCGCGACCAGCGCATGATGTTCGGGCTGGTGACGCTGGTGCATCTGGCAGACAATAAGGAGCAACTCGACAGCGACACCGAAACGCTCTACTCCACGGCGCGCAAGCACCTGTGTCAGCTTTCTACGCTGCGCTGGCAGCAGAAAGACGGGCTTGATACGGTGCTGCCTTACGGTCTGCGCAAAATCCAAGCCCTGCGCACGCTGACCACCGAAAGCACCGCTGTGCTGATTCCGTTTCGCGCACAGGAAATCATGCAGCCGAACGGTCTGTACTACGGGCAGAACGCCGTCAGCAAGAACATGATTGTAGCGGATCGCCGCTTGCTGCTCAACGGCAACAGCTTTCGGTTGGGCGTGTCCGGCTCCGGCAAGTCGATGTCTGCCAAAGAGGAAATCGTGCAGATTGCGCTCTCCACTGAGGACGATATTTTGATCCTTGACCCGGAGAGTGAATTTGGGTACCTGACCGAGGCACTCGGCGGCGAGGTTATTCGCATATCTGCCACATCCGACACCCACATCAACGCGCTGGACATGGACCGCGCCTACGGTGACGAGCGAAACCCGATTGTGTCTAAATCTGAGTTTGTGCTGTCGCTGTTCGAGCAGTTGATTGGTGACGGCATGGTGACGGCGAAAGAAAAGTCCATCCTCGGTCGCTGCACCGAGCAGGTGTACCTGCCCTACATCCGCAACGGCTACAAAGGCACACCGCCCACGCTGCAGGACTTTTACCGTCTGCTCCAAATGCAGCCCGAACCCGAAGCACAGGGGCTGGCACTGTCGTCCGAGTTGTTCATTACCGGCACACTGAACACCTTTGCCCGGCATACCAATGTGGACACGCAGGCGCGGATCATTGCCTACGACATCCGCGAATTGGGCGAGCAGCTTATGCCGCTGGGAATGTTGGTGACGCTGGATGCGATTTACAACCGCGTGATTCAGAACTGGAAAAAGGGGCGCAGAACGTGGATTTTCTGCGACGAGTTTTACAGGGCGAGACGTTCTGTGACTTAATAGGTCACAGGGTCAATGAGATTTATTGATACAACTAATAGAATGTTGCTCAAATGAGTGGCTAACACCACAAAGGGGCGCACATAAACTGCCTACGGCATGAGTAGCAGCGCCATGTGAAAATGTCGGAAAGCTAGGCTGGAGAGCAAAAATTCGACCCAAACAGTTTTAGCTGTGGAAATGTTTGTAGAGGTACAGGCTGTCGAAGATTATGTAGTGGGCTGTATATGGTGAGAATCCCGCAAGGGGGACGAACTGACGATTTAAAGGGTCTAAAATTCGAATGCGTTGAAAAGCGTATGTCCTAACAGGACGCTGATTACCGAAAAGTAGTTGGGTAGAAATGAAAGTCGGAATACTGTTAAAGGCAGTATAAATCAGCAGGCTCAAAGGAAGCACCTAAGTACAGTATCGCATTCTATTGGAACGTCGGAAGCAGCAAACGGTGAGCAGTGGCGACTGCTAAGACCCGTTGGCAGACAAATACATAAGCTGCCTTTATTGTTGTGAAAGCGGAGGCACGAGCGATGAAATTTCTGTAATGGAAATGGAGCAACAGCCTCTAGTGGGAGTGCCGCAACTAGCAGCGGCACAAAAGTAAGTGCAATAAAATAATGTAGTCAACATTCATAGGTTCGAGTATGACTAAGAGAAACCAACCAACAAAGGTGGTGTTGACTATGCGAAGAAAGGATATCAGAAAGCGGAAAGGTATTCGGTACGCCGAATACTACAATATGGTAGAAATTCAAGACGAATTATATCGGCAAGGAATGATGAAAAAGAAATTCTACCATCTTATGCCGATAATTGCCAGTCCACAAAATATCCGACTGGCATATCGCAATCTGAAAAATAACAAAGGAAGTAATACTCCCGGTGTAGATGGAAAAACCTTTGCTGACTATGCAAAACTTGAAGATGTTGAACTAATAAGAAAAGTGCAGGAAAAGCTGCTCAACTATCAGCCCAAGGCTGTTAGGCGTGTATACATTCCTAAATCAAACGGGAAATTGCGCCCATTAGGGATTCCGACTGTACTGGATAGATTAGTACAACAGAGCATCTTGCAGGTTTTAGAACCAGTCTGTGAGTCGAAGTTTCACAGGTATAGCTATGGATTTCGCCCGAACCGAAGCTGTAAGCAGGCAGTTGCTATGTGCTATAAATTGGCACAAGTAAACGGATATCATTATGTGGTGGATGTGGATATCAAAGGATTCTTTGACCATGTCAATCACGGAAAGCTGTTAAAACAGCTTTGGAGTCTGGGAATACGCGACAAAAGTCTGCTGTGCGTCATAAGCAGAATGTTGAAAGCACCTGTCGAGGAAAACGGAAAGAGAACTATTCCGCAGGAGGGTACGCCTCAAGGCGGTGTTCTCAGCCCATTGCTTGCGAACATCGTACTCAATGAACTTGATTGGTGGATACATAGCCAATGGGCTGGCATACCAATCCACAACCCATCTCCAAGTGAAATATGGCGTACCGGGCCTGATGGGATGCTCTACCGTCCGGGTGGAAATACGAAACTCCAACGGTGCAATCTGAAGCATGTGTACATAGTGCGATACGCAGACGATTTCAAGGTGTTTTGCCGAAATTACAACGCGGCTAAACGGTTGAAAATTGCAGTAGAGCGCTGGCTTTTGGAACGGCTTCATCTTGAAACCTCGCCGGAAAAATCAAAAATTACAAATTTAGAGGAATCTTACAGTGAATTTCTAGGTATCAAATTTAAACTTATCCCCAAAGGGCAGAAGTGGGCTATAAAATCGCACATGACAGATAAAGCAATAAAGAATCAGCAGAAAGCGCTAAAATCTCTCATGGTGCAAGCTTGTCACGATTATGGCAACCCATCAGTCCAACATATTTTTGTGAACCGCTACAACCAAGCCGTTGTAGGGATACATGAATATTATAGCATGGCAACAATGGTAAATGAGGATATGCACCGTATGTTTATCAGCATTGACAAAACCATGAAATGCCGCTGTGCGGGGAAAAATTCACTTGTAAGGGAAAAGCCGACGAAGATAAAAGGTGGAACCGATGCGTATATATTCCGCAAATACGGCAAGTCGAAACAGGTTCGATACATAAACGGTTTTATCATTGCTCCCATAGCATACTGCAAACATAAAAGTCCTATGTGCCATAGACCATCTATCAATCAATATACTCCCGAAGGCAGACGCAAAATACATGATATGCTCTGTAAAGAAGGGTATGCAGATGTGTTATTTGAACTTGGGAACCGTATGTCACCCTTACAAAGTGTGGAATACTGCGATAACAGACTGGCAAGGTTTGTGGCATCCAAAGGAAAGTGCGAAATCACAGGGAAATTGTTATCTGTGAATGAAGTTCACTGTCATCACTTTCTGCCGCGACATCTAGGGGGAACAGACCAGTATTCAAATTTGCGTATAGTTCATGTGGATGTACACAGGCTTATCCATGCTACTACTCCGGTAAGTATTCAATTTTACTTGCGAAAAACAGGTTGTTATAAGAAACCATGTCTTGATAAAATCAACCGCTGGCGTGCAAGTGCCAATCTTCCCGCTATTACGTTATAAAAAATATATATAATCCTTACTTTGAAAGTGACTGCATTAACAATGAAAAACTTATCCCATGGAACGCCGTGTGCAGTGAAAGCTGCTTGCACGGTGTGGACCGGGGCGAAAGGCTCGAAAGAGTCTGACCTATCGGTATTTTTGTTCCGCTATGAGTACAGCGCAAACTTTTTCTACAAGCTGTGGAAACGCATCCGCAAGTACAACGGACTTGTGACCGGGCTGACGCAGAACGTGGACGAACTGCTGCGTTCCGACACCGCCCGCCTGATGTTGGCAAACTCGGAATTTCTGGTCATGCTGAACCAGAGCGCCACAGACCGCGCGGAACTAGCGAAGCTGCTGAACATCTCCGACAACCAGCTTGGCTACGTCACCAATGTCCCTGCAGGCTGCGGGCTGATTCGGTGCGCGGGCAATATTGTTCCATTCACCAATTCCTTCCCGAAGGATACAAAGCTCTATAAATTGATGTCGACCAACCCGTCTGAGAAAAGGGAGTAAAGCCATGCAATACAAAAATAAAGGACCGCCGAAGCGGTCCGAAGGGGTGCTACAAACTTGAATTCGACGCTATGATATTTCCTTTTCGTCATCTCTCGGTGGTCGAACATAGCGTAGCATTTCTTTTACACAAGCACCGAATTGCAAGAAATTGGATTTTGCTTCTTTTAGTGTTATTCCATGATTGGAGTCGCTTGGCTCGTTATCAGAAGTGATGAACGGGTCATTCTCCCAAAAGCAAACGGGACAAATATACCCACAATCTTCATCTGCCGGGACATTGTAGGTAAGAAATCCACAACAAGGACATGGATATTTTTTCATTACGGAGTTTGTTCGCCCCTTTCATTTTTCAAATTTATAGACCTATTTTAATGCTGCCAAATATTGTTTTCCAAATCCCGCAGCCGTCCCTTATAGTCATCTATCAGAGCCTGAACATTTTCCCCCTGCGGGAAGGTCACCAGATAGCCGTCCCCAGCTTCATGAAAGCCGATGATTCCGGCAAGCCCTGCCATCTCGGCCACTTTCAGCAGGGTGTGGTAGTCATACTCGGCGGCACTGATATATAAATTCATGGGAGAAACCTCGCGTTTCAAAGAGATGATTCTATTATAGCAACATCTTTTCATAATTGCAAAGAAAATGCTGTATCGTCCAGAATCGGAAGATACAGCATTGCTTTTTTATATGTAATGGCCCTTTAGCCCAATTTGTTGTCTGGCCTTGACCGAGCGATTGCTCTGGCATGGTCTAAGGCGCAGTGGTGTGCGGGATGCTTCCCGCGTTTGTTTTGATTACGAGACTTATTATAGCGGCGACTTGTGTGTAGAATTTAAAAGCTATTTGAACGATTTTGAAATTCAATTTGAATAATTTATGACGTGGGGTGATGCCATGAAAGATATTAAAGAAAAGCCAACCGCGCATATGCCGAGAAGCAATGCAACCGGGGAAATCCCGAAAGCTGCGCTGAAAAAGGCGTGGGCGGAGGCCAAGGAGAAAAGCCGAACCATGCTGCGAGAAAGCACTTCTACGCAGGGAGACGGTGATTATACAACTGCGCAAGATACCAGCTCGGTGGTAACCGATACATCCTATTCGGTCATCAAGCAAAACACAGATTTCACCGTGCAGCAAGGGCGCAAGATTGCCCGCAAACAGATAGAAAAGTACCGGGTGCGCCACGCCGCAGAATCGGTCGAGGCCACCCGCGTCCACACCGCCAGTGAGCGCGGTGTCAGCCCCAAACAAGTCGAGTGCGGCACGCTGCCCGATGCAGACCCGCACCCGCGCCGTGGGGCAGATTTGCCCCGCCAGCGGGCGAAAGAAAAAGTCGTCACCGCCAAGACCGCGCCACGAGATATTCGTGGTATGACCCAAGGTCAGCGCCAACTGCGAACCGCCGCAAATGAAACTGTGCGGAGCATAACAACCCAAGCACAAATGCAGACCCGTACCCGTCAAGTGCAGCTTGCTATCCAGAAAGCCGCCAGCAGCACCTGCAAGACGGCTGTGGCGGTCCGCTCGGCAGTACGGCATTTTCTTGTCGGCCTGCACAGTCTTGTCGCGGCCATTGCTGCGGGGATTAGCGTGGCACTCAGTATTATTATTGTCATCAGCCTTGTGGCCTTTGTGTCCGGCTCGGCCTATGGCATCTTTTTTGCCGCCAATGCCCCCAACGCCGACACAATTACCGTGCAACAGGCAGTAGAAACACTGACAGCAGAATACCGCGACAGGCTGGAAGAAATCTCCAACAGCGTACAGCATGACCGCCAAGACATTACAGCCAACGATGATGTGTACTTCATCCGTTGGCAGGATGTCCTGGCGGTCTTTTCTTCGTATGTTTCAGGAAATGAACAAGGCGCACCTATTGCGGCACTGACAGAGGAGCAGGTAGATAAACTGCGGGAAACTATGTGGGCGATGAATGTGGTGGATTGTTCCGCCCACCCGGAGACTACCACAATAGAAACCACCGATGAGGACGGAAACCCGACCACCACAGAGATAACCGAAACCGTCCTTGTTATTGAGCTGACCCACAAAACACCCGACGAGATGGCGGCAGATTATCATTTCACCACCCGTCAGAACACCTATTTGCAGCTCCTGCAAGACCCACAGTATGAGGAACTGTGGGCAGAATTGCTCGGCGGTTTTGCACAGGGCGGTGGAGAACTTATGAACCCGGACAGCACTCGCACCCCCACAGGCACCCTGCAATGGCCGCTGCCCGTTGCGGGTACGATCACCTCGCAATTCGGCCATCGCGTGGACCCCATCACCGGTGAGGTCAGTTCCCACACGGGCACCGACATCGCCTGTGCCGAGGGTACACCAATCCTTGCCGCCGCTGATGGCGTGATCACTGTTGCCAACGGCCTTGACAGCTGGGGCGGCAGTTACGGTTACTACATCCAAATTAACCACGGTGGTGGGCTGGAAACGCTATACGCCCATTGCTCCAGCATTTGTGTCACCACCGGCCAACAAGTGCAGGCCGGGCAGGTCATCGGTTATGTCGGCCACACTGGGCGAGCCACAGGCAGCCATTTGCACTTAGAGGTACATGTAAACGGAAGCAGGACAGACGCAATGAGGTATTTCGGAATGTAAATTGTAAAGAAAAACATCTGCAAATGTAAACCGAAATTGAAAATATTTTTGTGTTAAATGTCGAACGATTTAGGTATGCACATTGTTACCGCGTCTGCATCACCGCCGTTCAGCAAGTGTAATACAGGCGGGCCATTGGCTACGTCGGCCACATAGGATGTGCCACGAGAAAACATTTGCATCCGGACGTGTGGATCAACGGTAGCCGTGTAGATGCAATGCAATACTTTTCATTATAATGTGACTCCAATAATGAGCGATTTGCTCTATAGATTTCTTATACAGAAAGCGCATACCCCCGTCCCATTACGGTTTTCAAATCATCCGGGCCTAAATCCAGTTTCTTCCGCAGCTTTGCGATATGCACATCGACCGTCCGCGTTTGAATCGGCACTGTGATATTCCATGCAGATGCCAGCAGAAAGTTTCGGGAGCAGATGCACCCGGAGTGGTCGAGCAGCGTAATGAATAGTTGATATTCTGTGGTCGTCAGGTGAATGCGGCAGCCTTGCCTTTGAACGGAGAAATCGCTTTCATCGATGGACAGATTTTTATAGTACTTCATCTGGAACACCTATCATGTCATAGTCATCCATAAGGGCCTGACCAATCGCCCATGCGAGAAAGAATGCTGTGCATACCAGAAAAATCGGAATCCACATTGCGTTGTAGCTTTCTCCGTTGGCGTTATAGCCTTGGTTTTGCCAGAGCGCTGCAGCATGGAATAGAGGATAGAATCCCAGCCACTCGATACCATTTTTCATTCCGGAAAGGCTCAGCAGCGCGGGCAGGCAATAGGTAACTGCACTGATAAAGAGCGCAGTCAGCAAATTCCCCAATTTCTGTCCAAGCCATAAGGTGATCCGGCTCATGCAGAGGCAGGCCGCGAAACGACAGATTAACCAGAAAATCAGCAAATCCGACAGGGTTATAAACTTGGGTACGGCCTGCAAGTCGGAAATACTCATCGCGGGTCCCAGCAAAGAGGGAAGGCCATAGTCACGCAGAACTTGCCACAGGTGAGGCAGAACGGTTCCGAATGCGATAACCGCTGCCACGGCTGTACTTTGCCGCAGCTTTGCCTTTACAGTGTATTTGCGCCCCAATGGTGTGCAGGCCAGAATCTCATCCATGCCGCCTTTGCGTTCCATTGCAAACAGCCCGCTGAAGCACAGCGCACACAACAGCCCCGCCAGAAGTGTATCCTGCACATCGCCGGTGCCGGTAAATCCGAACAGCTTTTTATAGCCGGTTTCATAGACAAGCCATGCACCGGGATTTTCTTTCAGATAGTAATTGATGTTGGACTCCACTACACGCTGATAGACAGAATATTTCTGCTGCAGTGAGCTGTAGGCCAGCAGCGCATCACTGCTCAAGTCACCGCTGTTGACGCGCTTCTGTGTCTCCAGCATGGGAATAAACTCGTTGCGCTGATCTTTCAGCCAGTCGCGGCTTTCTTCGCTCCACGGGCCGGAAATGTGCTTCATATAATAAGCATAGTAAATTTCGTCCGCGTCTATGTAGCTCTCCGCCGTTACGCCCTGATAGAGGCCAAACGCCAGAAACGCTGCCAAGAATACTGCGGCCCCATTCATCAACAATAACTTCCTACCCTCTTCATGGGTAACAGAAGTCGCACGCGTTTTGCGGGAAAACGTAAGTGCAAAGCTGTGCTTGGCAGCCGGCAGCAGCTGTGCCTTGGCAAATACCGTACAGAATGCCGCAAATAGCGCACCACCCAAAACGACTGCCGTCAACCATTCGACCAGCGGCAGGCTGACAGGATTACCAAACCAGAAAAGATTCCGATAGTTTCCCAGCAGCTCATTGGTCTGCAGCAGGCTCACCATATTCGCATATTTTACAACGTTCCAATGACTTGTGGCAGGAATTGCAGCACGAATACCGTACATTGCCAAGGGCAGCGCCAACGCGCCAATCCAACCGGCCGCAGCACGTTTGGCGATAAGGGCAGCCAGCATGACCCACAGCCCCATCACAAACGCACCGGCCCACTTAGCAAGTAAAAACCGAAAAAGATACTGGCCAACGGTAATCTGCATGGTACAGCGCATCAAAGCCGGAACGCTTTGAATCGTGCGGTTCATGGGGCCAAGGCTGAACGATGCCGAACAGTATGCGAGATTGACCCCATACAGCACCGTAAGAACGACCAATAAGCTGGCAGCAAATGCCGCCAGCTTTGCAATGGCCGTCTTTAACCGTCCACCGGGCAAGCTGCGAATCAGGCTCAACAAACCGCTGTCGCGCTCTTGGCGTACAAGAATCAGCGCAAGCAGCAGCATAGCCGCCAACAGGATAAGATCCGTGAATGCATAGCTGATGGCCGTGTACAAACCCTTTTGCGGGTAATACTCTATAGGCGTATCTGTCAGCCCGGCATAAACCTGCGCGGTCAGTTCTATGTTTTTTAAATCGTACCCGGTACGGTCATTTTGAAAAATGGAGATGCCGGACAGTTGGGTGGCTTTGGTTTGAACACCCTCCAAGAAGTCACTGTAAGCTGCCACGGTGTCATACTCGCTTTGCAGCTGGCTGAACAGGCGGTACTCTGTGTTCAAGTTATCCGTAAATAGAGTATAGGTCTTATCTGTGTACTCTTGTTCATAGGCATCGAACATAGCGGCATTGTCCTGCCGATACTGAGTGAGCCCATAGCCGCCGTAAGCCAGTTCCCGATAATACTGCCCGATTTTTACAAGGCTTTCTATCTCAGTGTATTTGTCGTGAAGGTAGGCTCTCTTTTCTTCCATGGTTTTATCGGAAAGCTCGACACCTACTGCGCGATAAGCTGATGCAGGAGGCTGTTTGGCGGTGGGGCGGGTGCCTATCCACAGCAGCAAGAGATTGGCGGACGCCAGTATCGCCAACAGGACAGGGAACACCCTGCCACCCCAGATTTTGCGGAGTTCAGCAAAAAATAGACTCATTTACCGTCTCCCTCACCAAACACATTCAAGTACACATCTTCCAGACCTTGGCCGGGCGCGTATTTTTCAATCAGCTCCGGCACGGGCGCGGCATCCACAATTTTGCCCGCGCGCAGCAGAATAACCTTAGTGGCGACCGTTTCTACATCCGAAACGACATGCGTTGCCACAAGGATGATTCGATCCTTAGCCATATCTGCCAGCAGTTCGCGTAGCCGAACGCGTTCTTTAGGGTCAAGACCTGCCGTTGGTTCGTCTAAAATCAACAGCTTTGGATCTCCAAGCAGAGCTGATGCCAGCAGCAGGCGCTGCTTCATGCCGCCGGAATAGGCAGAAAGGCGCTTGTCCAACTCGGCGGTCAAATTTACGGCAGCGGCCACACGATCCACCTCGGCTGCAACAGCTTTCCTAGAAATTTCTTTCAGGGCGGCCATGTAGGCAAGAAAGCGTCGTCCGGTATAGCTGTCGTACAATCCCTGCTGTTGCGGCATATAGCCAAGAATGCGGCGGAAAGCGATACCTGATGCAGGCTTACCGCACCAGAGAACCTCTCCGGAATCTGGGGCAAGACTACCAGTTATGATATGGATTAAGGTGGATTTTCCCGCACCATTGGGGCCGAGGAGACCGTAAAGACCCGAATTAAGTTCAATCGAAATTCCAGCTAACGCCTTCTTGTTGATTGAGCGGCCTTTAGGGCATAATAGTTTTGCAGAAACAAAAAATGTTTTCCTTAAATCGCTAATTATTAACGAAACCATACAGCTCCTTCGCATAAGCAACATGCCATAAAGGAATACTACATTGAAAATTAATATGAAATAAGACCAATTACGCCTCATTTTATAGGGTGGCTTATGCTATGCGGTAAATTGGTTTGTAATCGGAATATAAGCAGGGGTATTACTCAAGTAATCGTCTTTTTTTATAAGAGAATATGATACCATGTCGATTTCTGATTGATATTGCGATCCATCATTACTAGTGAGCATAATCGGAACAGGCGTAATGCCAGTGTTAACTAAATAGTATTCGCTAGTACTTGCAATAACTTCGACACCGACGGAAATTGCGCCTTGCATATATGACAGAGTTATTGGAGAGTATTCTCCAGTTATACGGTTGATGAGATACGATACTGTAGAAGATGAGTTGAAATCATGAGTTGTAACATATAGATAGTCGTCAAAAGGAGAACCAATAGTCGTTGCGTCTGTTCCAAAATATGGGACGGAGAGGTTGAGATCCGCCGTTGATTTTGTTTCCATATTAAGGCAAATAACTTTAGCAGAACCACTTTCTTGGGGTTCAAAAATATATAAAAAATTATCTACAGGTCGAGCAATCGTGTCAGGAGATCCGTCTTGATAGTCGTATGAATATATATCGGTTAAGGTTCCTTCTGATAGTGAGTAACTGCGATATGTAAAAGAGCCATTTTCAAAATAAAGAATTAGAAGATTATCTGAATATGCACCAAATAGCCAATCTTGTGCTTCATAATCAAGAAGAACTTTGCAATTTCCAGTAGATACATTTAGCTGTATCAGTTGTTTGGTGGGTATTGCGGTATTTGAGTTTACGCTACTTAGAGCGATATATATATTGGATTCATCGGCAACGATGGCATCTTGGAACGATTCTCGCCCGGTGCATGTGTACAATGTGGTTCGCTGTAGTCCATCAAGGCTCAATTTTATTAGATCGGATTTGTCACTTGAACTTACAATAGCGTATAGGGACATTTGAGATGGAACGGAAAATAATTGAACGCTTGAAGAGTCGAACCAAGAAGAACAAGAGTCGCTATTGTGTAGACAATTAGGATCTGGGCATAAATATAATGTACTCTGTGTAGCGTAATCTGTGTACATAATGTTAGTTCCACCTTGGGGATTTGGGATAGCTTGATAAAATCCATCCTCAGTGCTGGCTTCGGAATCGGGACCAAGGTAACTTGTGACTAAAGAAAGCTCTCCTGAATGTTCAGATTGAACATCAGCGACATCGCTGGTAGAATTGCCGCTATCAATAGAAGCGCTAGCTTGAGAGGGTACATTTGGGGCAGAACACGCAGTAAGAAGAAGTACGCTTAAGAATATACAAATTTTAAGATTGTTCATGCAAAAACTCCTTATATACGCTGTTGCGGCAAGACATAAAGACTTGCCGCAACAGCATGAAAAATATTTCTAATTAAGCCGATTTATGTATGAATCAATAGTATTTGGCGTAAATCCACAACTGATTGCTTTTCCCATTGGACGCAAGCCACTGGGCCTGACTTCCATCGCTGCACTGACTGGCAGTTAAGCAGAGCACATATGTAGGAAGAACTAAGCCATGCTTAACAAATCCCTCACTGGTGTTCCCTTCAGTAACAGATTTGATTCCCTGCGTTTGGATGCCGTAAGTAGAGGTGTTTTTTGCGGCTAAACGAGCTTGCGTGTTACCATTATAAGAAATGACAACACTCTTATTGGCTGCGTTTTGGAACCAATAGTAAGCCGTGCCCGGACACGTGACAATATCCCAGCGCTGGGTGTTGCTACCAGTATTGTGCCACATAGTAAGAAGAGTACCTGCAACAGGTGTCCCCTCAGTGGCGGCGTTCAACTGGTAGTATGTATTCTGCACAGAGGAGACGGAATCTCCCAAACTGCTATAAACGGATGGACTATCCGCGAATGTGGGCAGCGCCATTGCCACCATCATTGCAAGAGCGAGCAGGAACATGGGGATGCGTTTCTTCATGCTTGACATTTTGTAATCCTCCAATCTAATGGATTTAATAGGGTTGATATTCGGACAATTACAAGCGCCTGTGCACCGACGCTTACATACATATAGAACTTTTCAATCTAGGTAACGGGAGCGCCTATTTATCTTGACTTCAAGATACCACAAGAAAATCTTCATTTCCACAAAATTGACACAAAATCCGAGTCGCTTGTCATAAAATACGAGAAAAAACTGCCCCGGTTGCTAAACCGAGGCAGTTGAAAAATTTATAGGCCCACAAAATGGGAATTCCAAATTATTGCGATAAGTGACTAACAATCTTGCTGAACAATTCAAGCCTCTGTTCAGCGGTTGTGTGCCTTGCCGAAAAAACTTGCGTAAGCTCCGAAATCAGTTCTTTTTGCTCTGGCCGCAAGGCACGAATAGAAATCATATTTGAACGATTCCCATAAACCAGTGTGTCAAGCGATACATCGAACAATTCGGCCATTTCAATAAGGCAGTCGACAGACGGAAGCTTGGCATTCGTTTCATAGGCACTGATAGTGGAAGTCTTCTTGCCCAACTTTTTGCCTAATACTTGTTGTGTCCAGCCTTTTTCTTCTCGCAGTTTACGAATGTGATCTCCAATATAGTTGTGACGCTCGGTATCTTTCATGTCTTTGTCCAGCTTGCTTTATCAATGAATTTTCTTCTTAGGGTAATTCAATTTTAAATGATTTGGCTTGCCAAACGGTGTAAAAGCAATATAATATTACACTATAAGTGTTATTTTAAGAAAATACTTGACTTTCGGGAGAATTAAACGTATGTTGAATGGCAAAGAGGGACGTCTACTACGGCGAAACAACGATAAGGATACACGCATGAAGATTAATATTTTACTTTGCGATGACGACAAGGATTTTTTGCAGAGAATATCAGACGCGGTTGCTGGCCAGCCGGTACCGCCCGGAGCGTCCATTTGCATAACAAAAAGCTCGAATCCCGCCGAGATAACGGACCGGCAATTATCACAGTATCACATCATGTTCTTGGACATCGACATGGATGAACGCAGCGGCATGGACATTGCACGCCGTGTGCGGGAATTACATCTGGATACGGTAATTGTTTTTGTGACAAATTACCCGGAATTTTCGATGGAAGGGTATGAAGTCCGGGCGTTCCGATACCTTCTCAAGCAGGAACTGGAGCAAAAGCTGGCCAACTATTTCCGGGATGCATTGGCAGAATTGCCGCGTGATGATAAAGTTCTGCGCTTTTCAGCTAGCGCAGAGTCATTTAACATTCCCTACAAAGATATTCTCTACTTGGAAAGTAATCAAAGAGTTATATATTTGTACACAGTAAAGCCTATGCAGGTACCAGACCGCTTTTATGGAAAAATGGAAGACTTAGCGGCGGAATTGGAAGGAGACGGATTCCTCCGAATTCAGAAAAGCTATCTGGTCAATATGGCATACATCAAAAAATTCAATTATGACAGAGTTGTTCTCTTCGATGGAAAAGAGTTATCGGTAAGTCAGAAGCGGTACTCACAAATGAAAGTCCAGTATCTGAGTTGGAAGAACAAAAACTGGGGGAATGCACATTGAGCGATTATTTCTTGACCTACTTGTGGACTTGGATGGAGTGCTTTTCGGCAATTTTGCTATTTGATGCATTTTCAGCAAGAAAAATGGAACGTTTTCGTCATTGGATTATTGTGACGAGCCTTGCTTTTTTGGAGGCAACGTTTCTGAACATTGCCTCAAATGTATTGCCTGCTTATTCGAAAATCTTAATTGCGCTTGTCCTATATTATTTTGTGCATAGAATTTTGTACATCAGTAATAGATTTTTTGGGTTATATATTTCAATTATTATTTATGCAACGATGTGTTGTATAGATAATTTATGGCATACTCTTGCTCTTTTGTTATCTGAAACGCTGAATGGTGTTTTTCTTGGGAATGCATTATGCCAAAGTATGCTTGTACACGGTGTAATAATAGCAGTATGCTTTTTACAGGCAAAGGCGCGAAATGGGAAATTAAGTCAAGCAACCAATTTCAGATGGTACACCATTCCTGCAGTGCTTTCCCTTGCGAGTGTTTTGCTTATTTTCTTTTTTGGAAGTTGCTTTCAGCAGGGTCAAATATCAATTCAGCCGCTATGTGTCTGTGCCACATTTATTACTGTAATGCAGATAGCAGCGTTACTTTTAATCAGCTGGATGGAACAAAACGCCAACTTCCGTGAAGAAGCAATCAGCCTACAAGCCAAATCAAAAGCACAGCAAGAGAGCATCGAAGCATTGAGTGCCGCATATGCTCAGCAACGTAAACTGACACATGATTTTCGCGCTCATCTGAGTACGTTAGACGGAATGCTGATGCAACAAAATATAGATATCAATAAAATACAAACCTATATCCATAGCCTGCAATCGAAACAAAACGAACGCATCCTGCTCGTCAATACCCACCATGCAGCACTGGATGCACTTCTGAATCAAAAGGCACTTGTTGCAAAAAATCGTAAAATTGATATACAGTTCAGTGTGAACGATTTATCTCCCATAAAGATTGACATGGTGGATTTGACGGTTGTAATCAGCAACACACTGGATAACGCGATTGAAGCGTGCGAAAAACTGCCGGAAACGGACCGGCAAATTTATGTGCAGGCACTTCTTGAAGAAGATGAACTGTTTTATGCTATCCGTAATAAATCTTTGCCGGTAAATATGATTGCAAATCAGCTGCCGGCATCAACCAAGGAAAATCCATCTTTTCATGGGTATGGTTTGCAAAATGTTCATACCACATTGGAAAAGTACCACACGCTTTACGCCATGGATTATGAAAACGGCTGGTTTGAATTTGCAACAGAGCTGCCGAATACTCTGATTTCATGACAAAAAACTACTGTTTCACTACAAAAATGATGAAAAAGCTGAAAACTCTGTTTTAATAAAGATAGATCTAATTTACAGAGGTTCTGCATATGGAAGCAATCGTCGAAAGAATTGTGGAGAAGTGTATACAAAGCGAACTCATTGAAGAAAGTCAACGCGATTGGATGGCATACTCGCTACAACGAAAATTCATGAACTTTGGCGGTTTCTTTATTCTCGTTTGCTTTGGAGCACTTGTTGCACCGTTACCGCAAGTGATTCTTTTGAATTTTGGGTTGGCATTTTTACGGGAAAAGACAAATGGGCTTCATATGCCAACAGTATTTTCCTGCTTCCTCACCTCTTTATTTTGTGAATATGCCTGCTTATATCTGATTGACCGACTGCAATCTTCTACGATAGCAGCTACAATTATGCTGCTTATTGTCTCTGTTACGCTAATTTTAACACTTGCTCCTTGTAATAATTCGGCGATTCATTGTAGCAACGAGGAGTTGCAGGACATGAAAATAGCGGTACGCAAAAGACTTGTATTATATTGCTTGATTATTCCGGCTCTTTTATTGCTGAAACCTTTGTACAGCATTGTTTGGATTGTAGCTGCAGCTGCGGATGCATTTCTGCTGGTTTTGGCTAAAATTGGGGTTGGAATCAAATAAAACCGAATGAAAACCGCCAAATCAAAACTGGAAAGAAGGCCTTTACCATGAAAACAACCGAAAGCTTTGTTCACAAGAATTTACGTGCAGTTGCCCAAGCATCAGTTCGTAAAGAAGCAAGCGAGCCTTGCAGTTTATTTTGGTCCTATCAGCCCCACCGGCCCGAAAAGCCTCTGACAAATTCTCAGGAGAAAAAATAAATCTCACGCTGCAGCTCTAAGCCCGTCGCATCTCAAAATGCGGCGGGCTTTTTTGTGCGCTCGGTTGGGCAACAACTGGCGAAAGGATGCTACGCGCTTAGCAGTAGGAAGCGCTAGCCGAAGGCAAGGGCATCCATCGTGAGGTGGCATCAGAATGCCAGCAGAAAATGCTGACGGGCAAACACATGAACCAACAAGCAGAAATTCATATATTTATAAATTATAGTGATCTAGATAAAATTCGAACGGATTTAAAGTTTAACTCCGCAAAAGTTGCGGGGTATTTGCGATATTATAAGTGCAAAGCAAATTCGGAAGGAATTTCAAAGATGACATCTAACGAGCGACAAAAGAAAATAATTCGCTTGTTAGATAAGCGCCGGAAAGATACGATGGAGCATCTTTCAATAGAATTCCATGTTTCAACAGATACTATCAGCAGGGACATAGCAACATTAAACGAGGACTATCCAATAAAAATAGTCCGGGGCCGAAATGGAGGCCTTTCCCTACCAGA
>ERZ859732.84-NODE-84-length-36335-cov-5.595590_pt1 | contig 36335 bp, 17 predicted proteins | sample MGYA00510123_ERZ859732 | MGnify/ENA primary metagenome ERZ859732 (study PRJEB30046, sample SAMN00715133) | human gut metagenome | study: EMG produced TPA metagenomics assembly of the A metagenome-wide association study of gut microbiota in type 2...
CGGAATCTGATCGGGCGGCGGACGGAATCCGATCGGGCGGCGGACGGAATCCGATGGAAAGCGTGATGCCTTCAAGGAGGTGCTTTCAGGGGGTGCACCCCCTGAAGAAAGCGTTGAAGAATAGAAACAAAAAGCCGCCGGACATGTGGTAATGTCCAGCGGTTTATACATTAATATATAAGGTTCTTAAAGGGGGTGCACCCCCTGAATTTACTTCACGATCTTCTTGCCACCAACCACGTAGATGCCCTTGCCGAGCTTCGACGCGTCGGTGCCGAGGTAGCGTCCGTCGATGCTGTAGACGCGGTTGTCTGCGGTCTTGTTGGCTACGGTGATGCCGTTGATGCCGTCAACGATTTCCTTGAACGTATTGTCGAGAATATTGTTGTTGTCGCCACCGCAAACGTTGAACGAGATGGAACCCTTATAGCGCTTGATGTCGGTGATAGGGATACCGAGGTAGTAGGTGTCGTCGCTATTCTTGTTGTAGAGCTTGGCAGCCGGCTCCGACTCGTCGGTGAACTTGTTGTTCTTCGTCACGCCCTTCACTACGTACGGGTAGAGGTCGCCCTGCAGCGAGTAGAGGTCGCTCATCTCGCGCGAGCCGTCGGCGTTCACTACCGTGCAGCACTGAATCTCCTGTGTGCTTGCATTCACGCTGTTGTTTGTCCAGCGCGACGGCACGTAGTTGACGTGCACGATGAGCAGGCCGTTGCAGCCGTAGAGTTCCTTATCCCAACCGGTGTTCTGGCGGTTCTCCATGAGGAAGTACTCATTGGTGTTCTTGAAGTTGTACATGATGAACGGGCGTCCGTAGTCGGATACCGACTTCATGTCCTTGACGGTAGCCGGAGAGTCGAGCTCTATCGGCTCCACCCAACCTGCGTAGATGCGCTCGAAGGCTGTGTAGTTGCAAGGTACGAAGCCGTTGCCGTTGTAAGGACCCTGGTCCATAACGTCGAAGACGGCCATGCCGTAGCCGTCACCGCCGGTTGTGTCGTACATATCGGCGAAGCCGAGGCAGTGGGAGAACTCGTGGCAGATGGTGCCAATGCCAGCAGAGATGTAGTTTGAAGAACCCTGAGTTGCGGGCTGCAGCTCGTTGGTGCAGGCGTATGTGTTCACCTTGCCGGTAGGATACTTGAGCACACCGCAGGGCCAGTAGCGCAGCTGCGACTCGTGGGGCCAGATGGTGCTGGGAGAACCGCCAGACGCCTGACCCAGACCGGCGTAGAGGAAGAACACTTGGTCGGCTTCGCCGTCGCCGTCCCAGTCGTAGTCGGCGAGGTTCACCTGGTCCTTGATGCCGTCGCATGCCTCCTTAATCATCTTATATACGTTCACGTCCTTCTGATAGTTGCTGTCACGACCGTAGTAGCCGTAGTTCTGCGACATCGTAACGGGACCAACCACGTCGAAGTCGAGCTCGAACTGACCGTTAGACTGTGCGAGGAAGTAGTCGCGCACGCTGCCAACGTAGCCTTCTGTGGGGTCGATGAAGTCCTTACCGTTGATGATCTGCTTGTAGTACTCGAGGTCGTGTCCGTCGGCGAACTTCTTGTCCTTGAAGTCGACGAGCACCACCAGACCCTTCTTCACGCCCTTGTATGTGATGTGGTCGCCACCGAGTCCGCGCATCTTGTCGTCGGCACCCTTCAGCGAGCTGTTCACACGTGCGAGGCGTGCGGCGCGTCCCTGCTCGGTCTTCGCACGGCGTGCGGCAGCGGCAGGCTTCTGCGCTTCGAGGTCGAACGCCTCGAACACGGCGTCGTCGGCAGTAGCACGATAAGCGGTTCCGTCGGCGCCTTCCCACCAACTCAGGTACTCGTCACCACGCAGCTCCACCGACACCTTTGCGCCGTTGGCAAGTGTGATAACCTTCTGTAGCTTCTTAGCCGGAACGGCGTTGGCTGCGGTGCCGAATGCGAAGAGCATTGACAGCATCAAGTAAAATTTCTTCATTTTAGATATATTGATTGTTGTTTCTTGCAATATGCGGAACACTATTCGCAGCAAAATTACTCAAATTGTTGCAAAATGACGAACACAGCGGTTTATTATTTCAATATTTGCTACATTTTTAACAATAAAAGGTAGCAAGAGGCTGACATTCATTTGATTATTGCTTTCCAGCAAACGACTAAACAAAAAGACTCCCACAGATTTCGCAGATCAGCACAGATGCTTTTTGTTCGAAAGTTCTGTGTAAATCTGCGGAATCTGTGGGAGTCATTTATCTAATTCCGTGAGTTCTGTGAATTCTGTAGGAGATTATCTCAGCAGAAAGTTCTGTGAATTCTGTGTATTCTGCGGGAGATTATTTTTCTTCCCACGGAACCCACGGAATTCACAGAAGCCTTAGCTCGTCTTTTCCGTGAGTTCCGTGAATTCTGTGGGAGATTATTTTCTTCCCACGGAACACACGGAATTCACAGAACCGTCAGCTCATCCTTTCCGTGAGTTCTGTGAATTCTGTGGGAGATTATTTTTTCTTCCCACGGAACACACGGAATTCACAGAACCTTCAGCTCGTCTTTCCGTGAGTTCTGTGAATTCTGTGGGAGATTATCTCAGCAGAAAGTTCTGTGAATTCTGTGAATTCTGTGGGAGATTATTGATGACGGTTTGACTGTGGCGGAGGCCGGAGACCTCCGCTACGTCCAGAGGGTTACGGGTTATATCGCACGAACGCCTCCATTGCCTCGTAGCAAGCCAAGCCCAGGCTGTGATACAGCTCGGCGGTAGCGTGGTTGCGGTCTTCGGCGCGCTGCCAGAAGAGGCGCTCGTCGTTGCCGAGGAACGGTGCGCTCTCCATCTGCGAAGAGTGCTTGAGGATGCAGTTGCGCTTGCCGCGAAGTTCCTCCGGAGACATCGGCACACACATCTCGATGTTCTCTATTTCCCACTCAGCCCATGCGCCGCGATACATCCAGATGCGGCAGTTGTCGAGCCACTTGGCGCCAGCCTCCTTCTCGAGGTCGATGGCAGCCATCACGGCGTCGGTACACTTGCGGTGGGTGCCGTGCGGGTCGGCGAGGTCGCCGGCTACATATATCTGGTGAGGCTTAACCTGCTGGAGCAGTTCGCGAACGATCTTAACGTCAGCCTCGCCCATCGGCAGCTTCTCTATCTTGCCCGACTCGTAGAACGGAAGGTCGAGGAAGTGTACGTGGTCGAGCGGAATGCCGTTGTAGGTGCAGGCAGTGCGAGCCTCGCCACGACGGATAAGGCCCTTGATGGTGCGCACCTCCTTGGTATCCATATCGCTCGGACGCTTCTGTGCGAAGAACTCCTTGATGTCGCCGTACATCTTCTTTATCACCTCGTCCTTGCTGTCGCAGAAGAGCTGGTTGAAGCCGTTGACGAAGTGCATGAAGCGTGTTACCTCCTCGTCGCCCACAGCAATGTTGCCCGATGTCTCGTAGGCGATGTGCACGTCGTGGTTCTGCTGAACGAGTCGGCGGATGGTGCCACCCATAGAGATCACGTCGTCGTCGGGGTGCGGCGAGAAGACGATGACACGCTTCTGTGCAGGCAGCGCACGCTCCGGACGGTTGGTGTCGTCGGCGTTCGGCTTGCCGCCAGGCCATCCGGTGATGGTATGCTGCAGGTCGTTAAATATCTTGATATTGCAGTTGTAAGCCGAACCGAAGAGGGCGAGCAGGTCTGAAAGGCCGTTCTCGTTATAGTCCTTGTTGGTGAGTTTAAGGATAGGCTTCTTCACGAGCTGGCAGAGCCAAACCACAGCGGCGCGTATCGTCTTGTCGGTCCACTCGCAGTTGGTGACGAGCCACGGGTGAACGATACGTGTCAGCTTGCTGGCTGCAGCGAGGTCGATGACAAACTTGGCGTCGTTGTGTGTCTGCACGAACGAAGCAGGAACAGTGTCGGTGATGCCACCTTCAACAATCTTCTGCACCACATCCGACTTCTCTTCGCCCCATGCCGTGAGGAACATCTTGTGGGCAGAGAGCAGCGTGTGAACACCCATCGTGATAGAGCACGGCGGCACCTGATCGAGTGTGCCGAAGCTGTTGCTCATCTCCTCGCGAGCGGTCTGGTCGATGAGGATGATGCGGCTCTGCGAAGCGAGACTTGAGCCAGGCTCGTTGGCTGCGATGTTACCCATACGACCGATGCCGAGCAGGGCGATGTCGATGCCGCCCTCAGCAGCGATGAGCTGTTCGTAGGCGCGGCAGTGCTCGAACACTTCGTCCTGAGCTATTGATCCGTCGGGGGTATGTATATTCTCTGCCTTAACGTCTACATGGTCGAGGAAACGATGGCGCAACTGGTTGATGGCGCTCTGTGCGCAGTTCTTGTCAAGCGGGAAATACTCGTAGGCGTTGAACACTACTACGTTGTCGAAGCTGAGTCCTGCCTTGTGGCGGCGGATAAGCTCCTCGTAGATAGGGTTCAGCGACAGACCTGTACCGAGGGCGAGCACGCACTTCTTGCCTGCTGCCTTGGCACGCTCGATTTCTGTCTCTACGGTGTCGGCGATAACCTTCGCGCCCTCCTCCACTTTCGGATAGATGTCGGTGAAGAGTTTCTCGCAACGTGTGATTTCAGAGCGTTCAACTGCCGTACGAGGGCGGTAGTATTGCTCCGGTACCTTATTCAATACAATCTGCGAACTTAAATTAAGTTTCATAATAGTGATTATTTAGTTGATAAGTTTATTATGGACGGTATGCTGCTGCGGTTGCCCACTTCGACGGTTTCGGACCCATTACGAGTTCGAGCGTTCCGCCGTGGCGGATGTCGTTGAAGTCGACGTAAGAGTTCTTGAGAGTCTTGCCATTGAGGCGAGCGCTCTGCACGTAGATGTTCTTGTCGGAGTTGTTCTTTGCCACGACGGTGAAGGTCTTGCCTCCGCCCACGTTCACGGTAGCCTTGTCGAAGAGCGGCGAACCGATCACGAAGCGACCGCCAACGGGGTCTACCTGGTAGAGACCTACCGACGAGAGGATGTACCAAGCCGACATCTGACCTACATCCTCGTTACCAGAGAGTCCGTCGGGCTGGTCGAGATACATCTCGTTGAGCATCTTGCGCAGCATCGGAGCAGCCTTATCGGGGCGTCCGGCGTAGTTGTACATATATATAACATGGTGGCTCGGCTCGTTGCCGTGAGCATACTGACCAGTCATGCCCGACATATCAGGAGAAGCGTTGTCGCCAGCCCAGCCTTCAACGAAGAAGAGCGAGTCGAGTTTAGACATGAATGCCTTGTCTGATCCGAAGAGCTTGATGAGCCCCTTCACGTCGTGAGGCACGAGGAAGGTGTACTGCCATGCGTTGCCCTCGGTGTAGTCGTTGGTGCGGTGCTCGGCAAAGAACGGGTTGAACGGCAGGCGGAACTTGCCGTCGGTGCCTACAGCGCGGAGGAAGCGAGTCTCCGGATCGTAGTATTTCTTGTAAGAACGAGAGCGGTTGAAGAAGTACTCGTAGTCGTCCTTCTTGCCCAACAGCTTAGCCACCTTAGCCACACCGTCGTCGGCAGCGCAGTATTCGAGCGCCTTCGCAACGGTTTCGTTCTCGGGTTCGAGGTTCCAGGGTATGTATCCATGCTTCTTGAGCAGACCGAGCGAGCGTATGTCCTTCATCTGTGTAGCCTTCAGAGCCTCAAGCGCCAGCTCCTTATCCTCTACGAAGCCCTTCATGGTGAGGTCGGCGAGCACGATTGCGCCCGGGTTGCCCACCATACAGTCGGTCTCTGAGCCCATGAGATGCCATACCGGCAGACGGCCCTGCTGTTTGTAGATATTGAGGAAGGTCTGGGCGAAGTCGCGCTGCATCTCGGGGAAGGCAACCGTCATGAGCGGATGAGCCGCACGGTATGTATCCCAAAGCGAGAGCGTGGTATAATTGGTGAAGTCTGCCTTATGCACCTTGCCGTCGGCGCCGCGATACTCGCGGTCTACGTCGTTGAACTTAGAGCAAGAGGTCATAAGATGATACATCGCGGTGTAGAAAACGCGCTTCTTTGTGCGGTCGTTGGTCTGTATCTCGATGCGGGCGAGTTCGCGGTTCCAAGCCTCATCAGCCTGCTTAACGGCTGCGTCGAAGTCCCAACCTGCCAACTCTGCCTGCATGTTCAGCTTAGCCTTGTCGATGCTCACCGGCGAGAGCGCCACCTTCACGAGCAGCGGCTTGGTGTTGTCGGCTACAGACACAACGACGCGCTCCATCGAGTCGAGACGATGGACGGTGACGGGCTGCGAGAAGTCGATAGAGAAATAGATGCGACGGTCGGCTGCCCAACCGTTTGAGCGGCGGAAACCGGTGAGGCGTGTAGCGGTCTCCTGCGTGAGCAGGCAGTCGTTGAGCTTATCCCAACCGATGCACTGCGAGAGGTCGAGAGCGAGCTGAGCCTTTGCGCCGTTCTTGAAGGTATAGCGATGGAAACCGCAACGCTCTGTGGCAGTAAGCTCCACAAGCACGTTAGGGTCGGTGAGCTGCACCGAGTAGTAGCCCGGATGCACCTTCTCTGCCTCGTGCTTGAAGCGTGTGGAAGTCTGCTTGAAGTCCTTCACAGGCAGGAACGCCACGTCGCCGAGGCATCCGATGCCGGTGCCCGAGAGGTGCATGTGTCCGAAACCGATAAGCTCGTCATCGTCATAGTAGTAGCCAGAGCACCAGTCCCAGCCGCGTGTAGGCTCGGTAGGACCGAGCTGAACGAGTCCGAAAGGCACGTTGGCGCCCATGAACGTGTGGCCATGACCGCCCGTTCCGACATATTGATTTACGTATTGCGTGAGATTTTGAGTCGCAGCGGTAGCGGCTGTAACACTAAAGCATACAGCAAGTAGCGCGACAGATAAGAGTCGTAATAGATAATTTGTTCTCATAAAATTAGTATTTAGCAATTGCAAAAATACTGATTTTTATGCTTGAATCGCTATTATTGACGGCATAAAATGAAGCTGTAACATACAAAAGATGTTAAATAGAAAAGGCATGCGCAACTTAGTATATATATAATAGGTGTAGAAAAAAGCGATTTGCGTACTTTTGCAGCGGAATTAATAAACAAGATCATGAAGAAAAAAACACTTGCCATCGACACCCCTTTCCAGAAAAGCGATGCATACGGCGCATTGAGTATGCCTGTCTACCACACGCTTGCTTACGAGTTCGCTGACGCCGACGTGATGTCGGACGCTTTCTGCGGACGTATCGAGGAGCCCGACTACTCGCGTGTGATGAATCCGACAGTAAACTATCTAGAACTCAAGATAAAGGCGCTGACCGGTGCCGACCGTGTGACGGCGATGTCGTCGGGCATGGCAGCCATATCGGGCGCACTCATCTCGCTCGTGGAGCAGGGCAAGAACGTGGTGTCGTCAAGACACATGTTCGGCAACACCTACTCGCTGCTGACGAAGACACTGCCGCGATTCGGCGTGACGACGCATCTGTGCGACCTGACGAATCTCGACGAGGTGCGCCGCGCCGTTGATGCCGACACCTGCTGCATCTTCCTCGAAATAATCACCAATCCGCAGCTTGAGGTGGCTGACCTCGCGGCGCTGGCTGAGATTGCACACGAACATAACATTCCGCTCGTGGCTGACACCACGGCTATTCCGTTCACCGAGTTCAACGCTCACGAACTGGGCGTGGACATCGAGGTGGTTTCTACCACGAAGTATCTCTCTGGCGGCGCCACTTCGCTCGGCGGCATCGTCATCGACTACGGCGGATTCCCCGAGTTTGCTCACCGCCTGCACGACGAGATGCTGTTTAACCTCGGCGCTTACATGACGCCGCACGTGGCTTACATGCAGAACCTCGGACTGGAGAATCTGAACGCACGCTACGCCATGCAGGTGCGCAACACGGAGTATCTTGTGAACGCGCTGCGCGGGTTGGAACAGATAAAGAGCGTCAACTACGTCGGTCTGCCCGACAATCCGTACCATGCTCTGGCGCAGCGTCAGTTCGGCAAGACTGCGGGCTGCATGTTCACTATCGACTTGGAGTCGAAGGAGGCTTGCTTCCGCTTCATCAACAAGCTGAAGCTGGTGCACCGCGCCACGAATCTCTTCGACAACCGCACGCTCGCCATCCACCCTGCCAGCACCATCTTCGGTCCGTTCACTGACGAGCAGCGCGCAGCGATGGACGTACTCGACACGACGATTCGCATCTCTGTGGGTCTGGAGGATATGGACGACATCGTGGAGGACTTCCGTCAGGCTTTGTAATCAGGGGGTGCACCCCCTAAAAAAAAGAAAACTATGAAATACGATTTTGATAAGGTTGTCGACCGTTCTGGGTCGGGCGACCTGAAGCACGAGGTGCTTGCAGAGAGATATGGCAGAGGCGACCTGCTGCCGCTTTGGGTGGCGGACATGGACTTCGAGACGCCGCAGTTTATAACCGACGCGCTGCGCAAGCGTCTCGAACACTCGCTGTTCGGCTACACGATATTGCCGCGCGACTACTGGCAGACGGTGGCTAAATGGATTGAGGACCACCATCAGTGGCGCGTCGACGAGCAGTGGATGCGCTTCATACCGGGCATCGTGAAGGGCATCGGCTTCGTCATCAACGTGTTCGTGAAGGAGGACGAGAAGGTTATCATTCAGCCGCCGGTGTATCACCCGTTCCGACTGACGCCTGAGGGCAATCACCGCAAGGTGGTGTACAACCCGCTTAGGGAGAACGCCGACGGATCGTACTCGATGGACTTCGACAATCTGGCGGAAGTGGCTGACGAGAAGTGCCGCGTGCTCATACTCTCCAACCCGCACAACCCGGCGGGCATAACATGGGATGCGGAGACGCTGCGCCGTCTCGCCGACTTCTGCTCTGAGCATAACATCATCGTCATCAGCGACGAGATTCACTCTGATATGGCTATCTTCGGCAACAAGCATGTACCGTTCGCATCGGTTTCTGAGACGGCTGCGCAGTGTAGCATCACGTTCGGCGCTCCGTCGAAGACGTTCAACATTGCGGGCATCGTAAGCTCGTGGTGCATTGTGCCGAACGAGAAGTTGCGCCACCCACTGTTCGAGTGGATGACGGCTAACGAACTTGATGACCCGCATCTGTTTGCACCTATCGCTACGATGGCTGCGTTCAAGAATGGTGAGGAATGGCGTCAGCAGATGCTGGCGTACGTGGAGCAGAACATTCTGTTCGTTGAGGAGTTCCTCAGCAAGCACCTGCCACAGATTAAGGCGGTGCGACCGCAGGCGTCGTTCCTGGTATGGCTCGACTGTCGCGGCCTGCATCTCGACCACGACCAGCTCATTGACCTCTTCGTAAACCGTGCACGCCTGGCGCTCAACGACGGCGAGATGTTCGGAAAGGAAGGCAAGGGATTCATGCGCATGAATGTGGCTACGCCGAGAAGCGTGCTGAAGGAAGCGCTGGAAAGACTTGTTTTAGTTGAGAATTGAGAATTTAGAATTGAGAGTTATGATTACCTTGAGAACTCGCTCTTATCTTTGAAAGCTGCAGAACATATCATAACTCTCAATTCTAAATTCTCAACTCTCAACTAAAACAACTCTCAACTCTCAATTCTCAACTAAAGAATTATAAAAAAAAACCCCCCCCCCACCCCCCCTTGGGGGGGGGGTTCTTAAACTCTTTTCTTGATTTATCAAACAATTACAAACTGCTTCTTATAAATTTAAACTACACCTCTGCTCCTATTAGAACAGAAAATGTACTCACTTAGTTTTCTTGTTGTTTCTGTTGGTATTGCAAAAGTAGTAACTTTTTTCATACCTTCAATTCCACTGCGTAAAAGAGAAATGTCAAATTGTAAAAACCTTTGATTTTCGTCAAATTACTCCAGCTTTTGACTGTTTGACACCCTGATTTTACCGTTTGACGCTCTAAACTCTATCGGACTCATGCCTTCTCGTTGCACAAAAGCACGGCGGAAAGTGGACAACGAATTGAAGCCGGAGTTCATCGCAATGGTTTCGAGCGTGTCGTCGGTGGAGTGAAGAAGCAGTTTTGCGTGGTGTATGCGATAATCATTTACGAAGTCGTAGAAAGTACTTTCGCAGTTCTGGTTGAAATAATGCGAGAGGTAGGTGCGGTTGGTGCCGAGGAGCATGGCAAGCTCCGAAAGACGCAAGCGCGGATTGAGATAGACATGCTCCTTCTCGAAGAGCAGATACATGCGCTCGGCGAAGGCTGCCTCCTGCTGCAGCTTGAGTTCTTCGGGTTCCGGTTCAACGGGTTGTTCAGCAACGGGCTGCGGTTCTGCCACAGTTTCCGCTACGCTTTCGGGCTGCGTGTGCGCATGTGGAGCATTCTGGTCGGCCTCGGCTGCCTCCAGATGCGCCATCGCCTTGTCGAGGTCGTTCTCGGCTGCATCGAGGTTAGTCTCGGCATTGTCTTCAGACGGTTCCACGAAGTACGACTTCACGGCGTTGATAACCACCGACTGGCGATAGAAGCAGAAGCAGGCGGCTATCCACATCACAAGCGAGTTGAAGAGGAAGATGTTGTCGTAACGCACGCCCGACGCCATACTGTCGTACACCCATAGCATGAGCAGACAGAAGAAGAGCAGGATGACGCCGCGCAGCCAGTGGAGGTTGATGTATTCGGCGTAGGAATACTCCTCCTTGAGCGCACGCTCGAAGCGCGGCAACTCTCGCAAAGCCCACAGAAGGATGAAGACGGCGCAGAGGATGGCGGCGAAGTGCATGGCATGATAGGCAAGCGGCACGGGATGCACCCAGAATGCCACCATCAGGACGACAAACGGAATGTAGAAACAGAACGCCCTACTCCAGTTCATCCACAACGGACGGCAGGCTTCTACGAGCACAATGGCGTACATGGGCAGCGTGAGCAGGTCGATGCTCGACGCATACTGTTCCTCAAGACGCGAACTGTAGTAGGTGTTGCCGATGAATATGAGGTCCTTCACATATTGCGCCACAATGGTGAGCATAAGCACACTCACGTATATCTTCAAACGGCTGCAATGTCTGTAGAAGAACATACATGCCATTACAAGATGGAACATTATGTTTGCGCCATATAAGAAGTATAATAAATTTCTACCTATCATATAACTATATACAGAGATTCGTGGTTTATTAATAAATATAGTGAGTGTTGTACTGCAGTTGTTTGATAACAATCTCTAAAGATATTGGCAAAGATAAAGAGAATAATTTAATTTTACCGAATTTATATGGCGTTTTTTTTCTTAAAGCCTGTGAAATTGGACAAAAAAACACGATTTCATCGAAGGTTTGACGGAATGGTCTCCCACAGAATACGCAGAACTCACAGAATTTATTACTGAGTATTCTCCCACAGATTTCACGGAAATACACAGATTGTTAGGGTGCGGATAATAAAAACGACGAAATACGCTCACGGCAAAGATAGCGAAGTCGCCGATAATATTGCCGTTGAGCACAACGTTCTTGCAACGTTTTTCCCAACACTTTTCCACCGACAGCGGACGGAAACCGATCCGACGGCGAACGCGAACGGTGGCACACTTAGGGGGTGCACTTGTCTCCGCTCGGCTTTGCCGCTTGCCAGAGCAAGAAGTACACCAACCGAGCAAGAAATGCACCAACAGAGCAAGAGCTGCACCAAACGAGCAAGAGCTGCACCCTCTGCGAGTGTGTCAAAACTACAATGAATGAAGAGTCTGCGGTCTTATGTCCAGTGCGGGCATCCTCATCCTTTGATATTACACCTCGTGTTTCAGCGTCTGAAATTGTTTCTTTCAGCATGTTGAGACGTTCCTTCACGGCAGGCATATTGGCTGTTGCCGTGTCAGCTTCTACTACAGCCACAATTGTTTTGGCTGCATTCATGATAGAAGAGTATTTCTTCTCTTTAGGAAGCTCGGGCAGTTCAATACTGTCATCTACAGAATTTACGACCTTGATAACAGCCTTGCAATAATATTCCAAATTCTTTGCTGCACTAATAGGATTGGAACGTGAAAGCGTATGGGTTGCATCAACGATAATAGTTTTGGATTTGAGAACCCCTACTTCAATAGCAATAGAAACGGTCTTTTTGATGAGTAAATCCAATAATTCTATATCCTTCAGGCGAAGCCGACGGAATTTGGTCAATGAACTTGGATTAATCAAGTTAGTCTCCTCAGGAGTTAATCCCAAGAAATACTTAAACGACATATCATAGCGAGCACGTTCTACAACATCAACGTCCGATACATTATAAATCACCTTCAAAAGGAGATATTTGAACATACGTATAGGACTCTCTGCCGTACGCCCATTATCATGACAGTACTTGTCCTGCAATTCTTGGTACACAAAACTAAAGTCCACCAGTTCGTTTATCTGTCGGAGCAGGTTGTCTTTGGGGATTATCAATTCATACAAACTTGAATAATCACTGAATGATATGGTCTGTTGTTGCTGTAACATAATCTCGTATTATGCATAAAGGTACAAAAAATATTGCACATATGAAACTTTTGGGTACACAATTTCAAAGATCGAATATTAAGCCACCTTAACTTATTTATGGCACTTTTTCAGTGCCCTCCCTGGGCTATGTGATTGTTAGGCTTTCAGCCCGTCTTAGACCACATTATCAGTTTTACCGGACAGCAATAGATTTGAATACCATCCTCATCACACCATGGTTTTGTGTGTTCTCCAATAACGATGAACTTTTTGAAAGAGTCGTCTATCAACTTTAGAAGATGACAAGAAACGAGAATTTGAGCCAGTATCATACTTTACGAAAAGCTGTCACTTGTGACACATTTTCGGAGCAAAGATAATGTTTTTATTTAAAATACGACTAATAACAAAGCAATCATTTTAATAGTTCACATCAAAAACTCTTGGTTTACTCGAAGGTAAGCATCGAGGACTCCATGTATATCCATCGGACATCGAACGCGATCCGATCAGATTCCGTCCGCCGTCCAATCAGATTCCGTCCGTCGTCCAATCAGATTCCGTCCGCCGCCCGATCAGATTCCGTTCGGGTGACGATGACTTTTCATGAGGGTTTGCAGCAAGAAGGTCGAATCCTTGCAGAGAGAAGGTCGAATCCTTGCTGCGAAAACATAAAAAAAGAAGGTGGGACAACAACTGCTTTTCGGCAGCTTTGCCCCACCCTCTCGGTATTCAGATAAAGCCGATAAAGGCTTTATGTGTTGTTGTTACTTACGCTTGATGTTCAGCTTGAATGTGGCATTGCCGACCTTCACTACGTATGTGCCGGTGGTAGCCGATGCAAGGCTTACGGTATGTCGATACTCGTCGGTGGCGATGTCGCTTGCGATGAGCTTGCCGTCTGCCGAAGCTACGGTGATGCGGTCGCCGTTATGAGCGCCGAGCACTACAAGCTGTCCGTCCTCTACCTTCAGCGTAACGCCGTTCTGTCCGTTGACACCGTCGATGCCTGTGGCTATGATGGTAACCTTGTCGGAGAACTTCTCGCCTGCTACAGAGTAGACTGCCGACACCTGATAAGTGAGATACTTGTCGGACAAAGTTGTCGCGTCTGTGAAGACGGTGTCTGTCGTCAGTTCGTTGTTCAGACGGTCGCCGTTGCGGTATACGTTGTATCCCTCAAAGACGTTCTTGTCGGACGATGGCTCGCCCTTAGCGTCGACAGCCTTGAATGAGATGTCGGCATTAGCCTTGCGCTTGGGCAGGAATGCGGGCAGCTTCTTGGCTGCCTTGTTCTCTGTGCCAGGAAGTACGTTAGAGTACGGGCTGAGTCCGATTGAGATGTTCCAGTTGGCGTCTACCTCAGAACCCGAAGCCTCCATTGTCTGCCATGTGATGCCGTCGGCAGAGTAGAGGTCGCCACGGCCGCTGCGTGCCGGACCACGGTCGTATCCGAGAGGAACCGTTATCTCGTTCTGCTCGATGTATACCGCTACGCGGAGGTTCTTGCCTTCGTCGATCTTAAGCGGCTCTTCGAGGTGGATGGTGTTGAACGAATACTGCTTCAGACTGGGCACGAACTGCTGGCGTACGAGGGTGTTGTTCTCGTAGACGAGGAGGAAGAGCGCCTCAGGAATCTGGTTGATGTATACCTCTACATCGCTCAGAGCGAGGTTGCCGTATCCCTTCAGGTCGGAAGCGAACCAGCAAGCGCCTGCGAAGAACGCGCCGCCATTGGTCAAGCCGCCTGCCTTATAGTTGAAGCCGTCGTGCCAACGCAGATAGACTGGCTCGCCGAGAGCCGGGAACTGCCATGAGAGGCGGTTGCCTTCTGCCTTCTGCGATACGCGGAGGTTGGTAGGAGCAAGCGAACCGTTGTCGTAGTAGAGATCGATGCTTACCGGTGCCGACTTCTCGCTCACGGCTGATGTCTTTGTCACAAGCTCAAACTCGTAGCTGTACTTGCCGGCGAGCAGGTTGCGGTCAACGTAAGAGACGCCGCTTACTGGATTTGCAGTTATCTTTTCGCCGTTGCGATAGATGTTGAATCCGTAAAGATTGCTCTTCGGTGTGCTGCTGTAAAGAGCCACGCCGTCGACATACTGCTTAGGCTGCGCTGCGTCCTTCGACAGAGCTACGTACTCGGTGCCTGCCGGAAGCTCGCACTGGAGGTCCTGCCAAGACTCTGAGGTCTTCCACGACTGCAGGAAGATGAAGTTGGCGCGGTTGGTGCCGCTGGTAGAATAGTAGACGTTGAGCGTTCCCTCGCCGTTGTGGTCGTCAGCGTTGCGGGCTGCAAGGCGCAGATAGCTCATGCCCTCGGCAGGTATCACGCCGAATGCGCTGCTCTGTGCGTCTGCTGTTATCGACTTGCTGCCGTCAAAGGCTTCGTCGTCAGACACTGTCCATCCCGACTTATAGCTCTCGCCACCGACGCGATATACTTCCTCGCCGACGCCGGCGCTCTCGAAGTTCTCCTTGCTTGCTGCGTTCTGATACATATCAGGGTCGGCGAAGGTGAGGAGCACGTTGTAGCCGTAAGACGACTGCTTGGCGGTGGTGTTGACAGGAGTCTTGGCGGTGCCGGTGCTTACAATCTCTACAGTAGACACGGCAGACAAGTCGGATGTCTCGCCATTGATATAGACGGTCTGTACGGCGTAGTCGTACTCGTTCTCCTTTGTTTCGGTCTCTTCAAAGTAGCGGTGTGTGAGCATCTCTGCGTTGCGCTTCTCGCCGTTGCGGTATACGTTGTAACCAGCCACTGTGGTCAAGCCGCCGAGGTCGAGAACAACGAACTGTACCGGTTCGCCCTGACGCTGCAACGAAAGGAGCAGGTAGGTGATGCCGTCCTTGCCCGTGAACGACGACATACCGCCAGCCGATACCGACGCGATGTCGTCTATCTCTACATACTTGCCGAGGTCGATAGATCCGACGCGCTCGTTCTCGTCGTCGTAGATGCCGATGGTGTACTTGTTGGCGTCGTTGCCCTGTTCGAAGGCGTAGAGCTTGCCATTGTGATAGGCTGTGCCTGAAGCGCCCTTCAGAATCGGACCAGTGCCTATCTTGCCGCCGTTCTTCGTCACGTAGATTGAAGTCTGCCAGTCGCCTACCTCAAAGCCGCCCTTACCGCCGTCGAGAGAAGGCACGTAAGCCAGGTGGCGTGAGTATTCGGAGATGGCGATGTCCTCCTTGTTCTCCATTGTTGCGGGGTCGATACGGTGGATGTTGGTGGTGTTGTCGGCTACGTAGAGCCACTCGCCGTCGTATGCCATGTTGCGTACGCCCTTGATGCCGTCCACGCTGTATGAGCCGAGCTTGTTGCCGTCGAAGTCGTACTTCTCGATGCGTCCGTCCTCGTTGTATACGGATGTGTAGACGTATGTGCCGTCGGTGACGACAGCCATGCCCGACTTCGGACCGAAGAACGAACGTACGTACTCTGGATAGCCCTCTACGGTAGTAACCGGTCGCTTGGCTACGTCAGCCTTTATCACCTGCGGCTCCTTTGTCGGGTTGTCCCAACGGAGCGAGATGGTGCGGTTGCGCTCTACGTCGGCATTGACAGCGTGCGGAGCTGTCTTGTCCTTTATCTCGTATGCTTCTACATCAACCGGCTTGCTCGCTGCCGACTCTCCGTTGTTTGCGTATACGGATGTGAGGGTGTAAGAGAAGATGCCTGTTGAGGAGAGCACGTCGTTGTAGCTCTGAGAGGTGATGAGTTTGCTGTTCACCTTCACGCCGTTGCGATATACGTTATAGCCCAACGGCTTCTCTTCGGTGGTGTCGGCAGGATCGAGGTTCACGTTGATGTTGAAGTTGCCCTCAATGCCCGAAATGGCTGCCGAGAACCACTTCTCGCCGTCGGTAGAGAGAAGGTCGCCCTTGTCTAACACAGCCTTGCCGTCGTCGATGCCGAGCGGCTGAACGCCAGCGTCGCTCTTTATCTCGAAGCAGAACAGATACTCGTGACCCGGCACGAGGCGTATGTCTTCGTCTACGGGGATGGCTGTCAGAGTGCCGTCGAACTTGAAGTCGCCCTTATACTGCTTCTTGTAGATGTTCTCGCCGTCCTTCTTGATGATGAGGGCGATGTACTGAACTGGGTTGACGAGCTGCACAGCCACTGAAGCAATGCGCCTTCCGCGGTAAGCGGCGATGTCGTAGGCGTCCCACTTCACACCTGCGTAGAAGATGCCGCCGTATGTCATGCCTATGTTGTCTGCATGCTTGCCGGTCGCCCAGGTCATTATGGATGGCTTGTCCATTCCGTATAGCGGCGATTGCCATGAAAGGCTCACGTTCTTGTGGCCGTTGATGCTTGCTGCCACGCCTACCGGCGGATAATACTGTGCGCCGTTCTTCACGAGCACCTTGACAGAGTCGCTCTTTGCCGACTCCTTGCCGCCGTATACGGCTGTCACCTTATATATATACTCGCCGTATACAAGCTGCTTGTCGGTGAAAGTCATGCCGGTTACGGGCGAAGCGTTCACCTTGCGGTCGTTGCGGTATACGTTGTAGCTGTCTGCCTTTGCAGATCCGTTGCCCTTCTGCCATGAGATGACGGCGCAAGCGTCGCCTGCTTCTGCCTTCACGTTCTGCGGTCGCGGGCATGTCGACTCGCCTGTGACGTTGAGCTTGAAGCTGACGGTCTGGTCGCCTATCTCCGGATTAGCCATGAGCACAGCCTCAGCTACATGATTGTTGCCCACGACGTCCTCAAGGGCGTCGAAGCGCACGCTGATGTCCTGCGATGCGCCCGGAGCGAGCTTGCCGTGACGCGGCGAGAAGTAGAGCCACTTGTCTGTCTCGCAAAGAGTGTAGCGGAAGAAGAGGTTCGGCATCTGGTTGAGCGCACCCAAGAGAGTGAGCTTGCCAGGCGTGATATCTGTAGAGGCGAAGAGACCGCAGACGTAGTTCTGTCCGGTGGTCTGACTGCCAAGCACATATCCCGGAGCGTCCGTCAGCGAGTGCTTCACGTCAGTAAGCACACGCTTCGCTGTACTGAACTGGCGTATCTGCACCTTGTCGATCTGCTCCGTCGTCTCAGCTGTCATATCCGACAACCAAAGATACGGACCGCCAGGCGACACGTTGTCGTAAGCCGAGCCGTAGATAGACACGCTCTCGCTGCTGCTGATGTTACTGAAGCGCGAGAGAATCTTGCCGTTCTTGTCGATGAAGCCGATGGTGGTGAAGGTTCCTACCCAGAAGCCCTTGCGGTCGGGGTCGTAGCTACAGTGGGTTATTTTGAGGTCGGGCTGGTCCTTTACGGTTATGATTCTCACGATGCGACGGTTGTCGAAGTCGAGTTGGAAGAGACGGTTAGACCAGTCGCTACCGTAGAAGTAGCGTCCGTCGTACGTGATGTCGTAGAGCTTATAGTACATCTCGGGGATGCTGAACTGCTCTATGAAGCGCCCGTCCTTATCGTACTTCCAGAACTTGCCAAGCTCGATAGATGATGTAGTATAGTAGAACTCGCCGTCGAAACCAATCGACTGCTGCAAGTCGCCAGACGCTGTGAACGAGGGTTGCTTCTCCCATCTGTTGGTATCGTCGCCCGACTGCTTGGCTGGCTTGGCTGCAAGATGCCACACCAGTTCGCCGTCGCCGTTGTTGGTCATGCGCAATGTCTTCACAAGACTCGACTCGGCGTTGATGTCAGCGTTTACTTCCTTCGACGAAAGGTCGGCTGTGGGCTTGGTGATAACAACATTGATGCGGTTGCTGCCGCCGTTCTTTATCTCGAACTTACCTTTATATACGTTATATCCGTCCTTCTTTGCCTCCACCTCGTACACACCTTCTTCTATCTTGTCGAAGTTCACGTGTCCGGCAGCGTCAGTCGTAGTATTTATCACGGCGCCATGGTCGGCTGTGAGCTTCACGTCGCAGTCGGCCACGCTGGCAGCCGAAGCGGTCTTCACGTCGAGCTGTGCCGAAGTCCACACTGGCGTCCATACCTTCACGTCGTCCACATACCAGTAGTTGATCCACTTGGCATCGGCGCCGTGCACACGGAATCTCACGCGGAAGAGGTCAGAAGAGAGATTGTCGGCAAGCGCATACTGGAACGTAGTCCACTCGAAGCCGCCGTTCTTGTTGTCGAAAGTCGCTATCTCCTTCCATGTCTTGCCGTCATCAGACGACACCTCTGCCGAGAGATAGTCGACGTTGGTCTGTTCGCTGTTGCACAGCTTCAGATTGAAGCGCAGATAAGTGTTCGTGCGGTCGGGAGTGTGCAGCACTCTTGTCATAAGCGCCTGGTCGTAGTTCTGCAGCGTCGACCAGCTGTATGTAGCCGACGGGTCGATAAGACCATACTCGTAGTAGTCGATAGACCACTTCGACTCTGTGCTTCCGTCCTGCTGTGTCTTTGTCCACTTGTCCTCATGCAGCGTCCAGTCGTCGAAGTCGTCGAAGAACGGCAGCATGCGTGTGTCGGGCACGTTCACGTAGAGCGGAGCGCTCTGCGCCGTCTCCGTACCGTCCTTCTTCACAGCCGTTATGGTGTAGGTATAGTCGCCGTAGTCGGGCACCTCGTCGTCGTAGTTCACGTTCTCCACGAGCTTCGTGTTGAGCTTCTCGCCGTTGCGATATACGTTGAATCCCACTACGGGGTTCTTCGCTGCGGCGCGTGCCATGCCTGCTGACTCGGGACGCACCTTGTTCGTGCCGACAAAGATATCGTCGATGAGCAGCATGAAAGCGTCATCGGACACGCAATTGATAGTGACGTAGCGCGCCTCCTTGGGTATGTTGTAAGCCACGAGCGTCCATTCGGCGGGCAGCTCTACGTATGGCGATTCATTAACGTACGTGAAGTCAGAAGGCTGCGTGCCAGTTGTAGAATAGCCCACACGTATGCGCTCCGCATTGTAGTTCTCGCCCGTCTTGTAGCTGCGCGCCCAGAAGCTAATCTGGAAGTCGGCGTCGAAGTTGAGTCTTGGCGAGATGATATAGTCGTTGTTCTGCGCGTCGACCGCACAGAAGCCGACAAGCATCTTCTGTCCAGAGTGAGGCTTGTAGTCGGGATTGTCGTTCACCGCCGGCACAGTCTGCCACGGATTCATGACAACGTACGCCATCTTCTGTCCCTGCGTAGGGAACGTGCATGCCTGCCAAGTATACGTCGGTTTGTTGTCGGCGTCGATGTAGGTCCATCCGATGCTGCCCGGAGAGTTAATGGCGAAGTCGGAGTGTCCCTCAAAGTCCTCGAAGAATCCGTCGACCGGCTCGGGAGAAGTCCACGCTATGCTCACCTTATGCTCCGCCACGCTGTTAAGTCGCAGGTTATAGGGTGTGCCGTTTGCGTCCTGCGCCGCTGCCTGCATAGAAGCAGGTGCCGCCATGTGCAGCGCTTTCTCCATCACCTTCTGCGAAGGTCTTGCTTTTTCGCTTTCATTGTTCTTAGCACCCATCGCGCTCTTGAAGGTTCCGACGGAAGCCCAAGCCAGCGAGACAGCAGTCGCAGCCAGTAACAATGACGTGATTTTATTTGGTTTCATATACAATATTGCTGATTAAGGGTTCTACTTATCTGATGATTGTCTTTGTACGGAATGTGCCGTTCTCTGCAGCAACACTCACGATAGCTACGCCCTTCATGCCCGATGTAGGTATGATAAGCGATGTGCCCGAAGCCTTGCCCGTGTAGAGCATGGCGCCGGTAGTCGATGCAAGGGTTACTGTGCAGCCTGGCTCTATGCCGTCCAGACGCAATTCGTTCATGCTGTTGGTAAGCGTCACCGAAGTGCCGTCTATAACGTCGCTGACAGAGGTAGCTGACTTATCATAGTAGGCGGGTTCCGACTCGTCGTAGAAGATGTTCTGCCATCCCGAAGCCACCCAAATCTTGTAGCGTCCCTTGTCGAACTCACCTTCCTGCGTCTCTTTGATGTCGATGCTTGTGCCCGACACGCCGCCTACAGCCAAGTCTTTCCATACCTTTCCGTTGTTGTAGAAGAGGGTGAGATACTTCACGCGTCCGTTGCGACCGCCGTGCTTGAAGTTGAAGCGCAGCTTCTTGTAGTTCTTTCCGTCGAGATACGCAGAGAGATCAACCTCCTGACCTTCCGAGTCGTACTGACTGAGCATGGTCTTCGGTCCTACAGTCTGCCATGTGCGGAGATCCTTAGTGCCCTCTACGGTCAACTCAGAAGTGCCGAACGGACCACTCGTAGTGACAATAAACTTGCAATCCTCAATGCCATCCTCAAATTCCTTCAGCGTTACGCTTCCCGAACTCTTGAAGAACAGCTGACCCGTACTGAGTTCTACGTCGCCCGTCACATCCTTATAGAAAGACATAGGTGCGAACACAGCCTCCTCGTTCACCGTATCCGTTTCCTTTCCGAAGTAGAGATAATAGCCTGTAGCGCCTTCCACCGGTGTCCATTCAGCGTGGAGATCCGTTCCGTTGCGCTCAAACTTAGTGATGACGGGAGTCTTCAGCTTGTCCGTCACCATCACATCCCACAACCACAGATAGCCCTGCATCTTGTCCGAGCAGCATCTGAAAGCGATGTAGATATCCTTGCCAGCATACTTGCTGAGGTCAACCTCCTCTATGTGCTGCTGTGCGAAGAAGTCGGCAAACGAGAAGCGCTCTACAAGATTGAAGTCCTTAAGATCGCTCGACTTTGTAGAAACGAGCACTTCAAGATTCTCGATAGATGTCTGCTCTGACACACCTCTGGTGAAGAAGAGCGTACCGTTCTCAGGCACATGGAAGCGACGCTTGCAAACGAGATAGTCGTCAGCGTCGTTCCAGTAGTTGAACGAATAGACAATAGATCCAGACGATTCATCAGCCACCCATGTAGTGCCGTCGCCATTATTGTCGATGATGCGCCAGCAGTCGGGCTGTCCGTTAGTCCATGAGAGAAAGTTGCCGTGGAAAGGATTGTCGACGGTTATCTCGGCAGTCGCACATTCAGTAGAGAAAGGCAGCGTAGCGCCGTATATGGTCTGTCCGTCTGCAAGCTTCATGTATGCTCTTACGCCGTACTCCACGCCAGGCAGAAGGTCTGTCACGGTGAGAGAGGGCGATGTGCTTATGTTCTCCACCTTAGCGCTGCTGCTATGCTGCTTATCGTCCAGACTCGGCTCGTATGTGTCGGTAGACAGCGCCCAGCAGAATCCAGCTTCCTTAATGTCGGCAGCCGTAACGTTTCCGAATTCGGCTTTGAACGTAGCGCGAGTGTCCCACACATCCACTGGAGTGAGAGTCTTTGCGGTCTTCATTTTGGTTGTGCCGCCGCTCACCTGGAATGTGACAAGTCCGTTGCCCTCGTTGATGTTAGTCACGGGCACTCCGAGCGGCTCGTTGTTCCAGCCGATTGCCGCCGGCTTGGATGTATCTGTAAATTCGGTGTTGCCTGATGTTCCGGGATAAGTGTCGCCGTTACGCGAGTTGGCGTCGTCGATGTTGTCCGCCGGCACGATATACATACATCTATGCTGCGCCGAGTTGTTCGGACCATTGACGCTCCACCATTTATCCTGCATTTCCTTGGTATAGTCGTAGTGGGTGATAAGCAGACCGTGTGCCGGGATGTAGCGGTCCCATCCGGTTTTCTGGCGGTTCTCCAAGATAAAGCATTCCATGCCGGTTCCGGCTTCGCGTCCGGGCTGTGCGTTGATGAATCGAGCCTTGTTGTTCGCAATGCTTTCGAGCGTCACGTCCTCCGGGTTGCGCAACTCCTTGATGTCTGCGCCTTCGCTCATCCAGCCCATCTGCATACGTTCGAACGCCATAAGACACGGCGGAGTGCGACTCTCGTTGTTGTAACTGCCGGAAGCATAAAGACTATAGTCGCCGGGATCGAGACCCACGCCGTTGTCGTAGCTGTCGGTATCGTACATATCCTTAAGACCGAGAACGTGTCCGAACTCATGAGTGAACGTTCCGATGCCGTCCATTGAAGGAACAGCCGGAGCGCCCGGCATGCCTACAAGCTCAGCCGAGCAGGAATAGTTGTTCACCTTTATGCCGTCGTATTCTGGTTTGTCGGTGCCCATGTTCCAAGAGTGCGGCCAGATATCGTCGTCGTTGGCTGTACTTGCCTCGCTGTATCCGGCATATATAATGTAGCAGTTGTCCATTTCGCCGTCGCCGTCGTTGTCGAACTGCGAGAAGTCGAGTTGCGGATTGTCCTTGCGTGCCAGTTCGAGCGCCTCGCGCACCATGTCGCGCGGATTGGCATCGGTGCCTTGCGTGTCGCTGTAGTTGCCGCCGTAATAGGCAGTAGGCTCAGACAATGTATATGGTCCCACTACATGGAAGTTGGGCACGAACTGTCCCATCGAGTTGTCGCGGAAATAGTCTTTCACACTGCCCGTACCGCCGTTTGTGTTATATCCCGGTTCGTTCAACCAACGTGCGAAGTCGTCGTTTGAGTGGCGCATGGTGCTGTCTGCAAAGTTGACGAGTATCACGAGATACTGCGACTCTTTCAGCAGCGCGTTCTGCCCCTTGACTCTGCGTGGAGCCACAATCTTACGGTCGAGCGTCTTTGCAGGCGCCTTACGCATAATTTTGGTGCGTTTGAGGAAGTCGGCGTTCATGGTCTGTGCCGCCACGAGGTTTGCCACTACCTGACGTTCCGCACCGTTACGTTCGTTGATGTTGTGAGCGCGTTGCCTTGTCGGGATGCGCTTTCCGGTCTTCATGTCGTAGTCGACGTAGCAGAAGAATCCTTCGCGGTCTTTCTTCAACATGAATCCGTCTGATGTGGTTACAAAATGATAGTTCTCATCGCCTTGTATCCGTACAAGCAAGGTTGTGCCGTCGGGCTGTCGCATCACGATGGGCCTTGGGTATGCTCCGATGGCATTAACACCATGCGCACTGCCCATTGCGATGGCAGAAGCCAGCAGCAGTCTTTTGAAACTCTTCATAAATGTAGCTTTTTAAATGATTTTTGTGTTATTCGTTTATATTTTCTTATTATACCCCAGTTCGGGATAAGAAGTAGGTTTTACCGGCTTCCATCGGATAGCCGTTAATGCCGTACTTGAGGTTAGCTGATTTCATGTTGACGGTGTCCTTTCCCTGAACGCCACATACCGACGGATAGGTGTATGTGTTGGGGAGCGGACCCACGCCGATTACACTGTTCTTCTCTGCTGTGTACTTCCAGATGATGGTTTGCATATCTTCACCTTCCACATTGTAGGTGTTTTCTCCCACCGTTGCCTCTAAGGCTGTGTCGTAGGAGGTCTGTGCCATGCTTGCCGTTGCGGTCAGGCACATCATTGGTAGCATGAGTAAGTACTGTTTCATAACTATTAACTATTGGTTGGTTTTAACTTATTCGTAATTTGGGGCTAAAAATTACGATTTAACTCTCTCAATGCCGCAAAAGTAAGCATATATTCTTGAACTAAAAACTTTTTTTGTATAAAAATTTAAACGATACTAAAAATAATCTGCGATTAACTTTCTTATTACAAATTATACACCGATATTTGCCGTTTAATTTTTAAATTCTTTCCACCGTTTGCGTACGCTGCCCAATCAGATTGCGTCCGCCGCCCGATCAGATTCCGTTCGCCGTCCGATCGGATTCCGTCCGCCGCCCGATCGGATTCCGTTCGGGTGACGATGACTTTTCGTGAGGGTTTTGCTGCGAGAATTAAAACAGCTAAAGATGCAAGTCGTAGTTCGATGTGCAGCAAAACAATGCGTAAAGCTGACCGACGGTACGAATTATTGCTATATATAATAGGTGGTATGAAGTTTTTTCGTTAATTTTGCGAATGATTAATCAGCACACCCCAAACATAACTTTATATTTCCGGAATGAAAGAATTTGTAATATCTGAAGTAAAGGCTGAGACAGCCATTCTTGTCGGTCTGATAACGAAGGATCAGGACGAGGCAAAGACAAAGGAATATCTCGACGAGCTGGAGTTTCTCGCCGACACGGCGGGCGCCGTAACCGTGAAGCGCTTCACACAGCGCGTGGGCGGACCAAGCTCGGTGACGTACGTGGGTACGGGTAAGCTGGAGGAGATACGCGAATACATAGAGGCTGAGGAGGACGCTGAGCGTCCCATCGGCATGGTTATCTTCGACGACGAGCTGTCGGCGAAGCAGATACGCAACATCGAGAAGGTACTGCAGGTGAAGATACTCGACCGCACGTCGCTCATCCTCGACATCTTCGCCATGCGCGCACAGACGGCAGAGTCAAAGACGCAGGTGGAGCTGGCACAGTATCGCTACATGCTGCCGCGTCTGCAACGCCTGTGGACGCACCTTGAGCGTCAGGGCGGTGGCTCTAGCTCCGGTGGCGGCAAAGGCTCCGTGGGTCTGCGCGGACCTGGTGAGACGCAGCTCGAGATGGACCGCCGTATCATCCTCAACCGCATCACGCTGCTCAAGCAGCGCCTCGTGGAGATTGACAAGCAGATGAGCACTCAGCGCAAGAACCGCAGACGCACCATACGTGTGGCGCTCGTGGGATATACCAACGTGGGCAAATCGACCATCATGAACATGCTCGCAAAGAGCGAGGTGTTCGCCGAGAACAAGCTGTTCGCCACGCTCGACACCACGGTGCGCAAGGTGGTGATAGACAACCTGCCGTTCCTGCTTGCCGACACCGTCGGCTTCATACGCAAGTTGCCCACCGACCTGGTCGACTCGTTCAAGTCGACGCTCGACGAGACGCGCGAGGCTGACCTGCTGCTGCACGTGATAGACATCTCTCACCCCGACTTCGAGGAGCAGATACGCGTCGTGGAGAACACGCTGAAGGAGCTGGGATGCGCCGACAAGCCGTCGATGATTGTGTTCAACAAGATTGACAACTACACGTGGACCGAGAAGGAGGAGGACGACCTCACTCCGATGACCAAGGAGAACATCACGCTCGACGAGCTGAAGCGCACATGGATGGCACGTCTGGGCGAGAACTGCATGTTCATCTCGGCGAAGGAGAAGCTGAACATCGACGAGTTCCGCGAGACGATATACCGAAAGGTGCGCGAGCTGCACGTGCAGAAGTATCCGTACAACGACTTCCTGTATATGGATGTTGAATAGGCGGTGAGATGTTGAGGTGTTGAGATGGTGAGATATGATGGTGAGGTGATGAAAAGATGAAAAGGTGTTGTAATGGTGAGATGGTGTTGTGTTGACATATGCATATCTCAACATAACAACACCTCAACATCACAACATCTTTACAACATCTCAACACAACACCACAACATCATATCTCAACACCTCAACACCTCACCACAACAACATCTTTACAACATCTCACCACAACAACATCTTTACAACACCTCAACATAACAACATAACACACACATGATTTATCGCAAGTTAACCGAAGACGAAATCTCGACTCTACAGGCCAACAGCTGCTGGGCAGAAGACTGGCAGCGCATAGAGGTGAGCGAAGATTTCGAGCCACGCTTCTTCCACCGCGTGATGTTCTACGGCGACATTCGCCTCGGGGCGTTCACAGACAATGTGGAGGTGAGTCGCGGCTTCATGAAACATTCTGGCGTGAACAACGCCACCCTGCGCAACGTAACCATAGGCAACAACTGTCTCATCGAGAACATCTCGGGCTACATCAACAACTACACAATCGGCGACGATTGCATCATATCTAACGTATGCACGATGGAGACCACCGACGGTGCTACGTATGGCGAGGGCAATCTCATATCGGTGCTCAACGAGGTGGGCGAAGGCAACCTCATCCTCTTCCACGGACTGACGAGTCAGGTGGCGGCGCTCATGGTGAAGCACTTCCAAAACCGACCGCTGAAGGACACCATACGCCGACTGATACGTGAGGAGATAGAGCGCACGGCGCCCGACATGGCTGCCATAGGCAACCGCGTGAAGATAGTGAACACGAAGGAGATAACGAACACCGTGATATACGACGACTGCGAGATAGCGGGCGCCGCACGACTCAGCGACTGCACCCTCATGAGCAACAGCAATGCGTCGGTGTATATCGGCACGGGCGTCATCTGCGAGAACTCTATCATCGGCGACGGGTCGTCGATAATAAACAGCGTGAAGATGCAGGACTGCTTCGTGGGCGAGGCGTGCAAGCTGAGCAACGGATTCACCGCGGCGGGCAGCGTGTTCTTCGCCAACTCGTACATGGCGAACGGAGAGGCATGCGCAGCGTTCTGCGGTCCGTTCACGGCGTCGCACCACAAGAGCTCGCTGCTCATCGGCGGACAGTTCTCGTTCTACAACGCCGGTTCGGCTACCAACTTCTCCAACCATGCCTACAAGATGGGACCGATGCACTACGGAACGCTCGAACGCGGATCGAAGACTGCCAGCGGAGCCTACATTCTGATGCCGGCGCATATCGGAGCCTTCTCGGTGTGCTTCGGCAAACTGATGTATCATCCCGACACACGCTCGCTGCCGTTCTCTTATCTCATAGCCTACAACGACACGATGTATCTCGTGCCGGGTCGCAATCTGACCACCGTCGGTCTGTACCGCGACATCAGAAAATGGCCGAAACGCGACATGCGCCCCGCCGGAACACGCAAGAGTATTGTGAACTTCGACTGGCTCTCGCCGTTCACCGTGGGCGAGATACTGCGCGGAAAGAAGATTCTGGAGGACCTGCGCGACGCTTCAGGCGAAGACGTCTCTACGTACAACTATCACGAGTACGTCATAAAGAACTCGTCGCTGCGCAAGGGCATCAAATACTACGACATAGCGCTGCGCATATACATGGGAGCGGTGCTCAAACGCCATGCACCGGTGGAGCCGACGACGACCGTGGGCACCGGACCGTGGACCGACTTATCGGGTCTGCTGCTGCCTGTGTCCGAGGAGCAGCGACTCGTAGACGACATCCTCTCGGGCGAGATAGACACTACCGAGGGCCTCGCCGAACGCTTCGAGGAGATAAACGCCAACTACTCGGAATACCGATGGGCGTGGTCGTACCAGATGATAATGGACTACTACGGCTTCACGGAACTGAACGAGGAGAACGTGGAGCGGGTGAAGCGCGACTATGTCACGGCGCGCCGCGCGTGGATAGCCGAGATAAAGAAGGACGCCGCAAAGGAGTATCGTCTGGGCGACGTGGAGGAAGAGGTGTTCAACAACTTCAACGAACAGCTCGACAAGGAGGTCGACTTCGAGAACCAGAAACTATACATGTAACCCTATTTAAACAAAACTATACAAATGAAATTCAAGTCTTTTCTTATTGCCGCTCTCCTCTCGGTAGGATTCGGCAGTCAGGCTTCGGCCTACGAGTATGAGACCGTGAAGGGCGACCCGATGCAGACACGCATCTACACACTGCCCAACGGACTGAAGGTTTATCTTTCTGTGAACAAGGAGCAGCCGCGCATACAGACTTACGTGGCAGTGCGCACCGGTTCGCGCAACGACCCTGCCGAGACAACGGGTCTGGCTCACTATCTGGAGCACCTGATGTTCAAGGGAACACGACTCTTCGGCACCACGGACGCGGCGAAGGAGCAGCCCTATCTCGACGACATTGAGCGCCGATACGAGCACTACCGCACCGTGACCGACCCCGAAAAGCGCCGACAACTCTATCACGAAATCGACTCGGTGTCGCAGATTGCTGCGCAGTATTTCATACCGAACGAGTACGACAAGCTGATGGCGGCTATCGGAGCCAACGGCACCAACGCTTATACAACCAACGACGTGACGTGCTACGTGGAGGACATTCCGTCGAACGAGGTGGACAACTGGGCACGCATCCAGGCAGACCGCTTCCAGAACATGGTTATACGCGGATTCCACACTGAGCTTGAGGCTGTGTACGAGGAGTACAACATGCACCTCACAAGCGACTTCGACAAGGAGTTTGTTGCGCTCGGCAAGAAGCTCTTCCCTACTCACCCCTACGGCACACAGACCACTATCGGTACGCAGGAGCACCTGAAGAACCCGTCAATCACGAACATCAAGAACTACTTCAAGCACTATTATGTGCCGAACAACGTGGCTATCTGTATGGCGGGCGACTTCGACCCGGAGGCTGTGATGGCTATCATCGACAAGTACTTCGGCTCGTGGAAGAAGAGCGAACAGGTGAAATACCCGTACTTCGCACCGGTGAAGGACCTCACGGCGCCGGCTGACACAACCGTAATAGGACAGGAGGCTGAGAACGTGTTCCTCGGCTGGAAGATGGACGGCTCGGCTTCGCTGCAGGCTGACACGCTCGACGTCATCAACCTCATGCTCGCCAACGGCAACGCCGGACTCATCGATATCAACGTGAACCAGAAGATGCTCTGCCAGGGAGTGCAGACGGGCATAATAGACATGCGCGACTACTCGCAGTTCATCATGGTCGGTCAGCCCAACGAGGGACAGTCGCTCGACGAGGTGAAGGCTATCATGCTCGGCGAGATAGAGAAACTCAAGCGTGGCGAGTTCAGCGACAAGCTGCTGCCTTCGGTGAAGAACAACATGAAGCTCGAGTTCCTGCGCTCGCTCGACAGCAACGAGATCCGCGCTACGTCGTTCGTCAACGCCTTCGTCTACGGACGCCCGTGGAAGACGCAGGTAGAGTGCTTCGACCGCATCGCAGGCATCACCAAGGAGCAGATTATGGACTTCGCCAAACGCCACTTCACCAACGGCTACGCCATCGTCTACAAGCGTCAGGGCGAAGACCCCACACAGAAGAAGATAGAGAAGCCTTCTATCACGCCGATACCTTCTAACCGCGACCTGCAGAGCGCACTCGTGAAGGAGATAAAGGAATCGAAGGTGAAGCCTATAGAGCCGGTATTCCTCGACTACGAAAAGGACTTCGCTCGCACTACTACAAAGAAGAAGCAGCCGGTTTACTACATACAGAACAAGCAGAACGACCTCTTCGAGCTTCACTTCGTGTACGATTTCGGTTCGGAGGCTAACAAGTGGCTGTCTTACGCTACCGACTATCTCGACTTGCTCGGCACCGGAACGATGTCGGCTGCTGAGGTTAAGGAGCGCTTCTACGAGTTGGGATGCGAATACAGCTTCAACCCTACATGGTCTACGATGACAGTGTCGCTCAGCGGTCTCGGCGAGAACATGACCGAGGCTATGAAGCTCATGGAGCAGATGCTCAACAACGCAAAGGTTGACCGCGAGGCTTACAACAAATATGTAGACAACCTGCTGAAAGGCAGACGCGATGCTAAGCTCAACCAGAAGGCCAACTTCGGTGCGCTGCAGAGCTACGCTTTCTACGGCAAGTACAACCCTACACGCAACACGCCCGACAGCACAGAACTCGTAACGACCAATCCGCAGGACGTTGTCAACATGATTGCTGCGCTGAAAAACTATAAGCACGACGTGGTTTACTATGGTCCGCTCACTATGAAGCAGCTGGTTGCTACCGTCGACAAGAACCATATCACGGCGAAGACTCTGCAGGATACACCTGAGAACAAGCCGTACAAGATGGTGGAGACTCCGAAGAACGAGATTCTCCTCGCACCGTACGACGCTAAGAACATCTACATGATGCAGCTGCACAACGAGAACCAGAAGTGGACTCCGGAGGACGAGGCTAAGATTTCGTTGTTCAACGAGTATTTCGGTGGCGGCATGAACGGCATCGTGTTCCAGGAACTGCGCGAGAGCCGCGGACTTGCTTACAGCGCATTCGCCGACTACAGCACAACGAAGCGCAAAGAGCAGCAGACCAACCATGCTTATACATATATAATCTCGCAGAACGACAAGATGATGGACTGCATACGCGTGTTCAACAACATTCTCGACACAATGCCGCAGTCGCAGCCGGCGTTCGAACTGGCTCAGCAGGCTGCCATGAAGCGCATCGCGTCGCAGCGCATCACTAAGGCTAACATCATCTTCTCTTATCTCGGCAACAAGCGCATCGGCATCAACTACGATATCCGCCGCGGCGTATACGAGGCTCTGCCGAAACTCACACTCGAGGACATCGTAAAGTTCGAGCACGACAACATGGCTAACAAGCCGTGGCTCTACCTCATCCTCGGTGACGAGAAGAACCTCGACATGAAGTCGCTCGAAAAGATAGCACCTATCAAGCGCGTGTCGACAGAAGAGATATTCGGATATTAATGATGGTGAGGTGTTGAGATGGTGTTGTGGTGAGATGGTGTTGTGGTGACAAATGCATATCTCACCATCTCAACACCTCAACATCTCACCATATCATCATAACTTCACCACATTTCTTTTGCAATATTCGCAAAAGAAATGTACCTTTGCAAAAGAACTAATTTAATTTAAACCAAATAGCATTATGGCATCAACACCAGATTTCAAGTATGCTCCTATGTTCCAGATGGGCAAGGACACTACTGAATATCGCCTGCTCACCACAGAAGGCGTAAGCACAGGCGAGTTCGAGGGTAAGACAATCCTTAAGGTTTCGAAGGAAGCGCTCACACTGCTCTCTCAGCAGGCGTTCCACGACGTAGAGTTCATGCTGCGTCGCGAGCACAACCTGCAGGTGGCTCAGATTCTCTCTGACCCTGAGGCATCAGAGAACGACAAGTACGTAGCTCTACAGTTCCTCCGCAACGCCGAGACTGCTGCCAAGGGCATCCTGCCTTTCTGCCAGGACACCGGCACCGCTATCATCCACGGCGAAAAGGGACAGCGCGTATGGACCGACTTCGAGGACGAAGAGGCTCTCTCACGCGGTGTTTACAACACATTCACTCAGGACAACCTGCGCTACTCGCAGAACGCTCCGCTGAACATGTACGACGAGGTGAACACACGCTGCAACCTCCCCGCACAGATCGACATCGAGGCCGTAGAGGGCGACGAGTATCGCTTCGTAATGGTGGCTAAGGGTGGCGGTTCTGCCAACAAGACATACTTCTACCCGATGACAAAGGCTACTATACAGAACGAGGACACACTGCTGCCGTTCCTCGTAGAGAAGATGAAGAGCCTCGGTACAGCGGCTTGTCCTCCGTACCACATCGCATTCGTTATCGGCGGTACATCGGCTGAGAAGAACCTCCTCACCGTGAAGCTCGCTTCTATCAAATACTACGACTCGCTGCCTACAACAGGCGACGAGACAGGACGCGCTTTCCGCGACATCGACCTCGAAGAGAAGCTCCTCAAGGAGGCTCACAAGATCGGTCTCGGCGCACAGTTCGGCGGCAAATATCTTGCTCACGACATCCGCGTTATCCGTCTGCCACGCCACGGCGCAAGCTGCCCGATCGGTATGGGCGTTAGCTGCTCGGCTGACCGCAACATCAAGGCTAAGATCACTAAGGACGGTGTGTTCCTCGAGAAGATGGACGCTAATCCTTCTGAGCTTATTCCGGAGGAACTCCGTCGTCCGGGTGAGGGCACAACAGGCATCGAGATCGACCTCGACAAGGGTATCGACGCTGTACGTGCAGAGCTTTCTAAGTATTCGGTTAGCACACGCGTTAACCTCAAGGGCACTATCATCGTAGCTCGCGACATCGCTCACGCTAAGCTCAAGGCTCGTCTCGACGCAGGCGAGGAGATGCCGGCTTACTTCAAGAATCATCCTATCCTCTACGCTGGTCCGGCTAAGACTCCGGAGGGTTATCCTTGCGGTTCTATGGGCCCGACAACAGCCAACCGTATGGACCCGTACGTAGACGAGTTCCAGGATCACGGCGCTTCGCTCGTGATGATCGCTAAGGGCAACCGCTCACAGATTGTGACAGACGCTTGCAAGAAGCACGGCGGCTTCTATCTCGGCACAATCGGCGGCGTTGCAGCTGTTCTCTCGCAGAGCTCTATCAAGAGCATCGAGTGCGTAGAGTATCCGGAGCTTGGCATGGAGGCTATCTGGAAGATCACTGTTGAGGACTTCCCTGCTTTCATCCTCGTTGACGACAAGGGTAACGACTTCTTCCAGCAGCTGAAGCCGTGGTGCCCTAACTGCAAGTAATGAAAATACGCAGAACCGACTAATAAGAATGTACAGCACCGACTAAAAAGAATGTACATACACAACAACGGTTCTGAATCATAAAAACAAAAAATCTCCCATAACCCGTTGCAGGTTATGGGAGATTTTTTGTATTGTGTCGGTTGAGAGCTGCTTTCGATTCGTTTGCAGAAACAACCTATATATGTTCTTCGATGTTTTTATTTAGAACGTAACGTTGAAACCAAGGTTCACACTTGCGTTCGAGCTGAGCGGAATGAACTCCTTGCTCATCTTGCCAAGGATATGATCCATACCGATGAACATGTTGAAACCCTTCGGATGCACGTTGAGAACCCATCCGCAGCTTGCTGTGTAGCTATTCAAGGCGAAGTTTATGCCGCCGTCAATCCACTTCAGCGGAGATACATTGGCGCTCAGACGACCCTCCGTCCATGTGTACTTGCCATTGAAGCGTGTAGAGCTGAGCAAACCGAACTTGAGCTTGCGATAGAGCGGGAAGGTGTATTCGGCACCAACGTTGAGCGTAGCGCCGATGCCGGTAGTGCGGCCTCCCTGGTCGCCTTCGTCAGTAAGGTTGGCGAAGTCTGCAAGCTGGTCGCCGTACTTGTCGCCCTGACTCTCGAACGAGTGTCCTTAAGATTGCCGTTAGCGTCGTGCTTGTCGTATGAGATGTCGTGGAAACCGTTGAACTCGAAGGTCTCCTGCTTGTTCACAGCCGTCACGTTGTTCGACCAGCTGATGAATCCGAGATCTACGAGTGAGGCGCTCACCTGCCAGTCGTCGTTTATCTTGTATACCGCACCAAGGTCGAACGCCATACCGAAACCGCCGAGACCCGGTCCGTCGATGTCGATATCATTGACATACTTGTATGTGCCCTTGCCGTCCTGCTTGTATTCCTTCTCCTCCTGCTTGAACGCAAAGCCCTTCATCGAGATGTTAGCCTTTTCGCTACCCTGCATTGTCCACTTGTCCTCGCCTGCAAGGTCGGCACGCAGATTGCTTATCTGCACGTCGCCGCGGGCTGCACCGAAGAGCAGCTTCATCTTGGCACCGACACGCAACTTGTCGTTTATCTTGCGCGAATGACCGAACGCCAACTGCACGAACGACTGTGCATGCACGTTGATGTCATCCATGACGTAGGTCTTGTTGCCAGTGTTCTTGGCGAACTCGAACAGAGAGTATGGCAGAGCCATGCCTACGTTAGTGCGGGCGTCGAGCGATATGGTGTTGTAGCCGCCGAACTTCTTGAAACCTGCCGAGAGAATGGTGATGTCTACATCGGCATTGATGCGGTTAGTGCCCGAAGCGAAGCCAGCCAAAGCGTCCTTCGTAGAGATGTATGGGTTCATGAACGTTGTCTTCTTCTTGTCGCTGTCGATGCCGTAGCGCGGATTGTCGAACAGCACGTCGCCAATGCCGAAGTTGCCCTGAGTGCGCACATTCAGATTGCCCAGCGCCGGTATCGACACGTAGTTCTGCTCATTGTCGAAAGCAGGGTTCATAGTGTGGCGGAACTTATAGTCCTCGATGAAGTATGCCGAGTTGAGTCCCTGCGCCATCGCATTGCAGCCCATAGCTGCAAGCAAAGCGGCGAGTATATATTTACCTATTCTTTTCATGTTAGTTGAAGTCTAATCATTATTAGTTTAAGTCTGCGATTATCTTGCCCACGAGCTTCACCTTTATGTTGCGTGCCGTGAGCGTGTGCTTGTAGGCGTTGATGGTCTTGCCGACGATGGCTTCCGATCCCTTGCCCGAAGCAGCTGCGATGCGGAACACCAAGCCGTCTACTGTCTTCAGCGCGCCCTTCTCGCCCTCGCTCAACTGTATTCTAACCGGCGTTGTCACTGCTGTCTCGCCGTCTGCCGATGCCTTCACATTGTTAGATACGTCTACCTTGATGCGGTTCTGCGCTATCTCCTTGCCGTCCACGTCAATGGCGTATGCGCTCACCTCCAGATATGCCGGCACCTTGTTGTCGATGTCTGTTGTCAACTCTATGTATGCGCCGTCTGCAAAGCTGAACTGGTCGATATCTGAGTTCCATCCGTCTATGCTGTCGGTATAAACAATCTGTGCGCCCTCGTCGAAAGCGAGCGGAGCCGACATCGAGTAATCTGCATAAATGGTGTATTCCTTGCCGAGCACGAGTGTTCCCTCACGTGTTGCATCGGCATGTGCCTCTGCTAGGTAACGTATGCGCTTCGGTATGCGCTTTACGATATCAGAGAGGTTCGGCACCTCAATCACCTCGTCGTACTTCGACTTGTCTACGCCTTCCTGACGTTTGCAGATGCAGATATGTGTCTTGGTGTTCGGCTTTGTAGTCATCTTCGGAATCACCACCTTAGCGATATTGTTGCCGTGCTCGTCTTCTGCTGTCAGCGTACTGTATACCACGCCTGCCACGTCAATATCGCTCGTAACAACAAGATCAATAATCGGATTGTAGAGATCGATGGTCACATCCTTATCCGTAAGGAAGTCGGGCACGTCGTTGATGTCAACGCTGCCGAGGTCCTCAAGCTTAATCTCTGGGTCGAACTTACCGGTAGCTTCCGTTATGACGATTGTTCCCAAAGACATCGAAGCCGACAAGTAGAGGTTGTCTGTCGAGTTGCTGCCCAGGTTCACCTCATCAAATGTAACGCCCATCAGCACCTCGCCGTTAAGATCGATAAAACCATCAGCGTCATTCTTGCCCGGTGTGAAAGTAAGATGGTTCTCTTTTGTAGCCTTAGTCTTAAGGTCAAGTCGGTTGACAGTCGCATTAAGCGCAATGTTCGCCGAACTTGAAACATTGCGGAAGGTGACGATGCCCTTCTCTGCATCATACTCCGGCTGCATCGGTGAGCACTTAGCCACGTTGAGCTTCATATACGAAGGCAGCTGGATGGTCATGGTCTTGAATGTCGGCACAACCTTCTTCAACTCGTTGGTCACGTTCACGCGGATAGTGACGTCAGCCGAACACTTGGCTGATGTCAACTCGCGAATCTCATACGGAGCCGTACCTGTATAATGAAACTCGATAGCCTTGCCTTCAACGCTTGCGGGGGTGTGGAGTTTCTCGCGGCGTGCCGACTTGCGCTTTGCCTGCGTAAGAGCGCTTACCGGTATCTCCACCTTGAAGTTGTTGTTGATACGAGCCTCCGTCACTTCCACCTTATCAATATTAGGGTGTGCAGGTGTCATATCCCCACCGTCCTTGGTGAAGATATAGTCACCGTTGTCGGCGATTGATATAAAGTCACTGTTGTTCAAATCGAGCACATCGTCGAGAAGCATGTCTTCTGTACTGCAGGCAGGAAGCTGCAAACCATCGCCTCCCAGTCCAATCGTAGAATCGATGCTCGACAGATCGAAGTCGCTGTCCGTACAACCCGAACCTAAGCCATAAAGCCGAGTGCGAGCATACAAGCAACAATTTTTGAGTTGTTGATACGTTTACTCATAAATTTGTTTTAGTTTAAAATGAAATTAAGAAATGTGTCTATTAAGCTACTTTAGTTCTAAAAAAAATCGCTACTTATTGATGCTATCAGCGAGCTATCAAGCATAATTCAATAATAAGTCGATATTTCTTCATTTGGTCGTTACAAAATTAATGCATTTTATCTGAAATTCCAAAAATATTATATAAAATTTTAACTACAAAGACAATAAACCACAGCTAAATACTATAAGAATGCTTATTAGCGCAGAAAAATAAAGTAGATGAAAACATCTGCCATATCTTCCAGCAGCGGCACAGCCAATTGGCTTTGAAGTAGTTAAAGGCTGGAAGATGCAGTTAGTATCTACCAGGATTTGAAGGCATCTACCAGGATCAGGGGGTGCAGTTGTCTCAACTGCACCAACAAAACTATTGGTACTACTGCTTGGTTGGTGCTTTTAGGGGGTGCAGCAGTCTCTGCTGCACCAACCAAGCTACGGTTGATGAACTATTGCTCGGTTGGTGCACTTGAGACAAGTGCACCCCCTA
>ERZ859732.87-NODE-87-length-35939-cov-13.645692_pt1 | contig 35939 bp, 21 predicted proteins | sample MGYA00510123_ERZ859732 | MGnify/ENA primary metagenome ERZ859732 (study PRJEB30046, sample SAMN00715133) | human gut metagenome | study: EMG produced TPA metagenomics assembly of the A metagenome-wide association study of gut microbiota in type 2...
GAATTGATGTTCATAATTAGTCCTCCATTATTAAGTTGTTAAAATTGAGTTTCCAAAGATACAATAAAAATATAGAAAAGCAATACATTATAATGATAAAATATGCTAAAACACACCATATCAACCCATAATCACCATTTTTCCTGCCTAAAAACTTGCATATATTACCAAAAATCCCTACCTTTGCATAAGATAGGCTGCACTCGGCCATCCGAAAGCAAGCTTTCATGGCGCTCGTTTGCACTATCTTTGCAATAAAACATTTCTAGCCAAAAACAATAAAATGGATTATAACATGATTGGGACCGCATGGTCGTTACTGCCTCCCGTCGTCGCCATCGCTCTGGCACTAAAGACGAAAGAGGTGTATTCTTCTCTCTTTATCGGCATCATTCTGGGTGCCGTGCAATACTGTATTTCGATGGGAACGGGATTCGATGGATTCCTGGTTCACCTGACCAACCACACCGTGGGCGAAGGCGACGACGCCAAGTCATACGGATTGATTCACTGCCTCTCCGACCCTTGGAATGTAGGCATTCTGGTGTTCCTGGTGGTATTGGGCAGCATCGTTTCGCTGATGAACAAGGCGGGTGGTTCGGCGGCTTTCGGCCGCTGGGCTTCCAAGCACGTGAAGTCGAAGATGGGAGTGCAGATAGCCACCATCCTGCTCGGCATCCTGATATTCATCGACGATTACTTCAACTGTCTTACCGTGGGTTCGGTGATGCGCCCCATCGCCGTACGCAACGGCGTGACCAAAGAAAAGCTCGCCTATCTCATCGACTCCACCGCAGCACCGGTCTGCATCATCTCTCCTATCTCCAGTTGGGCAGCAGCCGTATCAGGCTTCGTATCGGGAGGCGAAAACGGACTGGCGCTCTTCTGCAAGGCGATACCTTTCAATTTCTACGCCTTCTTCACCATCCTCTTCATGCTGGGCATCGTGGTACTGGACTTCGATTTCAAGGCGATGAGCAAGTATGACGTCCGACTGAAAGACTGGTACGAGCGCACCAACGGCGGAAAGCTCGACGAGGTGAGCGATACCAAGCTGCAAATCGTGGAACACGGCGTGGGAGCCAAGCAGCAAGAGAGTTCTAAGAGTAGAGGTTCGGTAAGCAATCTTGTGATTCCAATCATCATGCTCATTGTGTTCTGCATGGCGGGCATGGTTTATTCGGGCGGATTCTTCGATGCCGCCAATGCCAACTATCTGAATTTCGTGGATGCCTTTGCGGGCAGCAATGCTTCGGTGGGCCTGGTACTCGGTTCGCTGGCAGCCCTGATTCTCACCATCGTGATGTTCACGGTGCGCAAGACTCTGCCATTCGATGAGGTGATGAGTAGCCTCATCAAGGGATTCGAGGCGATGGTTCCAGCCATCCTGATTCTTACCCTGGCATGGACCCTGAAGAGCATGACCGACTCGCTGGGAGCAGCCGAATATGTATCTGGTGTCGTGGCAAGCAGTGCTTCAGAGTTGCAGATGCTCCTGCCGGGCATCATCTTCCTGGTAGCCGGTTTCCTGGCCTTCGCCACCGGAACTTCCTGGGGAACCTTCGGCATTCTGATACCTATCTGCATCGCAGTATTCCCTGCTGCCGACCCACTGCGCATCATCTCCATCTCAGCCTGCATGGCAGGAGCCGTTTGCGGCGACCATATCTCGCCTATCAGCGATACCACCATCATGGCGAGTGCAGGAGCCGAGTGCAAACATGTGCATCATGTGTCATCGCAGTTGCCATACGCCCTGACAGTGGCTGGCGTAAGCTTCCTCACCTTCATCGTAGCTGGCTTCACCCATACCTGGGGCATGGCTACGAGTGCCATCGTATCATGGATATTCGGTATGTTGATGCTCGGATTGGCTTTATTTTATTTAAATAAGCGCCAGAAATCGTAATAGTTCTTAATTTTCTTGCATAATTGAAACATTTTAAATATCTTTGTAGGTGAAATTAGATAAAGAACATATTAACATTTTAATACAGAATACATTATGAAGGAATTGAAAGGAACAAAGACAGAGAAGAACCTCCAGGAGGCTTTCGCTGGTGAGTCACAGGCTCGTAACAAATATACTTACTTTGCAAGTAAGGCTAAGAAAGATGGTTATGTTCAGATAGCTAACATCTTTGAGGAGACAGCTTCCAATGAGAAGGAGCACGCTAAGTTGTGGTTCAAGTACTTGGAGGGCGGTGCCATCAAGAGTACCGAAGAGAATCTTCTGGCTGCTGCCGAGGGTGAGCATGGCGAGTGGACAGAGATGTACAAGCGCATGGCTGAGGAGGCTCGTGAGGAGGGCTTCGATGAGATTGCCGCTAAGTTCGAGATGGTAGCTGAGATTGAGAAGCACCACGAGGAGCGTTATCGCAAGCTCCTGAAGAACGTTCAGGACAAGGTAGTTTTCTCTCGTGATGGCGACTGCATCTGGCAGTGCTCTAACTGCGGTCACATCGTAGTAGGCAAGGAGGCTCCAGAGGTTTGCCCAGTTTGCAACCACCCACAGAGCTACTTCCAGATTGAGGCTAAGAATTACTAAGCAATTTGCAAATAGAATAACAAAGAGGGTGTGTCATAAGCTCATGACACACCCTCTTTTGACTTACTAAAAACGGAAGCTACTACTTTATCACTGATGAATCTTATCCAGCATGATTTCTATCAATCTCGGCACACCGTAATTTTCTATCTCGCTTTCCTTAATCCAGATGTAATCATCGGGAAGAGAAGGTCGTTCCTCAACCTCCAGCAGATAGAAATCGGCAAGAAGAATGCGATGGGTCAATACATGCTTCACATCCTTTGCCAGCAATATCGGATCCTTCACGAAAGAAGGCAATTCCTTCATATCCGATATATTATACGGCTCCCACAATCCCTGCCAAATATCCCCCTCACCACGACGATGAATCGCAATCCACGATTCAGCCTCAGTATGTTTTTCAGCCTCAGCATGTTTTTCAGCCTCAGCTTGAGATTCCAGAGCTGGCGCCTTATATCTGATATACACATAAGAGAGATGACGGGTCTTCACCTTCACCGTTTTGTTCTTCACTGGCAGTTCCTCTACCCTGCCGTTTCGCAAAGCCTCGCAGGTTTCGGCAAGCGGACAAAGAAGGCATTTCGGTGATTGAGGGGTACACTGAATGGCACCGAAATCCATCATTCCCTGGTTATAGGCTGCTGCCTCTGAAGCAGGCAACAACGATTGCGCCAAAGCCGCAAACTCCTTCTTTCCCTGGGTGGAATTGATGGGTGTATCGATTCCGAAATATCGGGAAAGCACACGATATACATTGCCATCTACCACTGCGGCAGGAAGATTGAAGGCAAAGGAGCCGATGGCAGCGGCTGTATAATCACCTACTCCCTTTAACGATTTAATGCCATCCAGCGTATTAGGGAATTCACCCAACGCCACGATTTGCCTGGCAGCGGCATGAAGATTGCGGGCACGGGAATAATAGCCCAAGCCCTGCCAGAGCTTCAAGACATCATCTTCGCTGGCTGCCGCCAGGTCTTCCACCTGGGGATAGGTTTGCATAAAGCGTTCCCAATATTCCCATCCCTGGGCGATGCGGGTTTGCTGCAGGATGATTTCGCTGAGCCAGATGGCATAAGGGTCGCTGGTTTCGCGCCAAGGCAAATCCCTGCCGTTTTCACGAAACCAACGGAGTATTTCAGTTGAAAAAAAAGAGTTATTAATCATTGTAATGCTTTTGCCCTTTCAGGGCGTATTTCTATAAACAACTATAACCCAGGGCGATGCCCTGGGCTAGGAGCTTCTGCCCTTTCAGGGCGTTACATTCTTGCTTCGGTCCTTTTAGGACGTTACATTCTTGCTTCGGTCCTTTTAAGGCGTTACATTCTTGCTTCGGTCCTTTTAGCGGATTGCAAATCCGCAATAGTTACTCATACGGCGGCGGATTGCAAATCATAAGTGGTTGAAAGTTTATCTCCCCCGCGCGGGGGCGGATCAAAACCCCCCCGAAACTGCAAATCCGCCGAAACTGTTCAAAGTAATCACTGCTCCGGATATTGCTCGTAAATCTTCAAGCCGAATTCATTGGCAAGCGCATAGGCATGCTCCATGATGTCGGCAAGAATATGCTCGTAATTAACCCATACCTTATCCTTGATGAAGAAATAGAATTCGATAGGAAGACCGCACTGGGTGGCCTCCATGTGGCGAACCATCAAGGTCAACTCCGTATTCACCTCAGGGCGCTGACGCAGATATTTCTCCATGAATCTACGATAAAGCTGAAGATTGGTTGGAGCCAGAGCAGCAGGATTCAGCAGGTCTGCCCCTTCCTTAATACCCTCTTTCTCCAATTCCGCATCAGATGGAACTGCTGATTCTGCAGAAATCTCAGAAACATGAATACCATCCTTTGCCAATGCCTTCTGCAACGTTTCCTTCAACTTAAAGGAATCCTCCGTAGCAAAATGCTTGGCAAGCAAGGTCTGCTTCAAGACCTCATCCACCAATCGCACACTGCGGAAATCGAAGTAAACCACACGTTTCACTCTTCTTCCCCCACTCTTCTGCATACCGATCCAGTTCTGGAACGAACCGTTCACCAGCGTGGCTGGCGAGATGGTAACGATGGTGTTATCGAAATTGCGAACCTTCACCGTGGTGAGCGACATCTCTTCTACAATACCATTGGCATCCACCGACTTCACCGTAATCCAGTCGCCCTTGTGGAGCATATCATTACTCGTCAGTCTGACACCGGCAGCCAATCCGAGGATGGTATCCTTGAACACCAACATCAGCACAGCCGAGGTGGCACCCAAACCGGCAAACAGAGTCATCGGATTCTTACCCAGCAGGATGGCTACCACCACCACTCCAGCCACGAAGAGCATCAATATTCTGAGCACACCGCAGAAGGTGTGGAAATACTGCTGGGCCGAAGAGCGGCGCTCCTCGCTGTTCTCCAATCCCTTGAACGAACCGATAAACACCAATGCCGTACGCACCGACATCACCACGATATAGATGCCCGTGGCACGCTCCAGAATCTCCTTGAATATAGGATATTCCAGATAGATGAGCGGCATGAGCGACCATATCACCACAGCCGGAACGATGTGGCAAGCCGAGGTGAGCACCTTCCTGTTCAGCAACACATCATCCCAAGAAAACTCCGTCTTCTCCGTAATCTTCGAAATCAGCGGAACCAATATCTTGCGACAAAGGAAATCGCTCAGCATCGCCAGCAACACGGCGATGATGGTGAGCAATATATGACGAAGCATAGGCACGTAATCACCCGTGATACCCGCCCATGTTATCATTGAATCTACAAATTTTCTAATTTCCTCCATAAACCATAAACAGTAAACTACAAACTATTAACTGTAAACTCTCAACTATAAACTATCAACTAAAGTCACGGTTGGCACAGCAGCTTGCAAACCTTGTCCGCAAAGTTTCGGGCATTGCTGCCATGCATGATACCATTATTGATAATAGAGAAGCAAAGCTCATGTCCATTGGCTGCAGTGCAATAACCAGCCAGCGAGATGATGCCCGTCAGGGTGCCCGTCTTAGCTTTCACGTTGCCGTGGGCACTGCCGCTCCTCATACGCTTCTTCAGGGTGCCATCCACACCCGCTATCGGCAGCGAATGAATCAGATGCTGCTTGATGTTGTCGTTGCGGAAGGCATAACGAAGCATCTTCACCTCCAGTTCGGCACTCAGATAGTTATAGAGCGAAAGTCCCGAACCATCAGCCAACTTATAGCGTGATGCATCCAAGCCCAACTTCTGGTTGATAAACTGGCGCTCCACGCTGCGGGCACTCTTGGCACTCGCCGGACGGTTGCCCGTGGAAGCCGCTATCTGATAATACATGCTCTCGGCATAAAGATTGTCACTCTCCTTCATCATCTTGTGCAGCACCTGGTCCATGGTGTGGAAACGGGTACAGATGGTGAAAGCATTAGTAGGACAGGTCTTGGTAGAGGCATACATCTCCTCATACTCGATGCCCGCATCCTTCAGTTTAGCCAGGAATCTATCCATGAAGATATCCTTTCGGGAAAACACCAATGGCGAAAGCACCGGGTTGTCATCATCCCAGCACCAGCCTTCGCCCAGCAGGTCAGAATCCTTCATCGAGCGGTCGGCATACACCTTGCCACGGATGGTATCTACACCCATCTCCTTCAGGCTGTTGACAAATGCCGAGAGGTCATCACTGTTGAAACGGGGATCCATGCCGCCAACGCAATATACATCGCCATGGAGCACCCCCTCCTCGATGGTTCCCGTATATTTCAGTTGGGTTTTAAACTGATAGGACCCGCCCAACTTGTCCAGCGCCGTGATGGCCGTAAGGAGCTTCATCGTGCTAGCCGGGCGCATCAGCTGGCGCTCGTTGTGCTTGTAGATGCAGGAGTCATCCTCCAGGTCCCAAACCATGATACCCACCTGCGAAGTTTCAAACATCTTGCTTTTCAGCAGATTGTCGATACCCACCTTCACCGATTCCGGCCAAGGCAATCTCAGCGTATCGGCAGCCAGCGAGTCTAACATTGTGGAGTCAGCCACTTCCGTGTCATCCTGAGTCTCCACCACTTCATCATTCGTCACATTCTGAGCCTGCATAGGCATTGCCATCAGCATTGCCGCCATCAGGCTCAACATCATATATCTTATCTTTTTCATTGTCGTTTTTTAATTTCTTTCTCGAAAGCCTCTTCGTTGTCCGGCTGAATGGCCACCATGTTCTTGGCTCCGTATTCTATCACCATGCAATGGTCCAGCCCCATAAAGGTCTTGGCCTGATGCACGCTGATGATGTCGCACACGGGTACATTCCTGTTCGATGAGAACCTGCCCTCGTTGATGATGAGATACTCCATCTCGTCGTCCCTGTCGATAGGTTTCACCTTCTTAAATGTATAGGTGGTGTTCAAAATGCGCTCTATCATGCCCACGATGATGATGGCCAGGAAGATGCCGATAATCGCCATCTTGACCCAGAAGAAATATCCGACAAGAAGGGCGAACACTGCCACCCCGATGCGAGCCGTCACCGAGAAGCGCTTATGAAAAGTTCTATCTGCCATACCTATTCTATCCTATTCTGTTAAAAAGTCATTTTCAATTCAATTATATCCGCAAAAAAGTCATATTTTACTACCTTTTGATAGTCTAAAAGACTATATTACCTTAAATTTCGCTGCAAAATTACAAAAATTCCCTCTCTTATTACTCATTTTAAAGAGAAATTAGTAATTTTGCAACGAATTAAGAATTAATTCCTAGAGAATGCGGCTTTTTATGCAAAGAAAAGGTCTCTTCTTATAGATAGAAATTAGATAAGAATAAACTCAAATGGTTTATAAGTATGATTTTCTGATTATCGGCTCAGGAGTTGCCGGTATGAGTTACGCCCTGAAAGTAGCCAGAGCGCATAAAGGTAAAGTGTGCATGATTTGCAAAACCTCTCTCGACGAGGCGAACACTTCATTTGCACAAGGTGGTGTTGCGTCAGTTACCAACTTGGAAGTGGATAACTTCGACAAGCACATTCAAGACACGATGATTGCTGGTGATTACATCAGCGATTACAATGCTGTAAAGCAGGTTGTCACCATGGCACCGAAGCAGATCGAAGAGCTCGTGCAATGGGGTGTTAACTTCGACAAGCAGCAGGACGGCAAGTTCGACCTCCACCGTGAGGGCGGACACAGCGAGTTCCGCATCCTTCATCATGCCGATGATACGGGTGCTGAAATCCAGCGCGGGCTGATGGAGGCTGTGCGCAACTGCCCTGACATCGATATCAAGGAAAATCATTTCGCCGTGGAGATTATCACCCAGCACCACTTGGGTGCCCGTGTTACTCGCCGCACTCCTTATATCAACTGTTACGGAGCCTACGTGCTGAATCCCGAGACCCAGAAGGTGGATACTTATCTGAGCAAGGTAACCGTGATGTGTACCGGCGGATGTGGTGCCGTTTACCAGACTACTACCAACCCAGTTATCGCCACGGGTGATGGCGAGGCGATGGTTTACCGTGCCAAGGGTACCGTAGCCGACATGGAGTTCGTTCAGTTCCACCCTACAGCCCTCTATCATCCGGGCGAGACTCATCCTGCCTTCCTCATCACCGAGGCAATGCGTGGATACGGTGGCATCTTGCGTCTGCCTAACGGCGAGAGCTTCATGGAGAAATATGATGAGCGTCTGAGTCTGGCACCTCGCGACATCGTGGCTCGTGCCATCGATAAGGAGATGAAGATTCACGGTCTTGACCATGTATGCCTGGATGTTACCCACAAGAATCCGGAGGAGACCAAGCGTCACTTCCCTAACATCTACGCCAAGTGTCTAAGCATCGGCATCGACATTACCAAGGATTACATCCCAGTGCGTCCTGCCGCTCACTACATGTGTGGTGGTATCAAGGTAGATTTGAACGGCTGTTCAAGCATCAACCGTCTCTATGCCCTGGGCGAGTGTTCATGCACCGGTCTGCATGGTGGCAACCGCCTTGCCAGCAACTCGCTCATCGAGGCAGTGGTTTATGCCGAGACGGCTGCCAAGCACAGTCTGGAGCATGTGGATGAATACGATTTCAACGAGAAGGTTCCTGCCTGGAACGACGAGGGTACCCTGACCAACGAGGAGAAGGTATTGATTACCCAGAGCGTCAAGGAGGTGGGCGAATGCATGAGCAACTACGTGGGCATCGTGCGCAGCGACCTTCGCCTGAAGCGTGCGTGGGACCGCCTCGACCTTCTTTACGAAGAGACCGAGAATCTCTTCAAGCGTGTCAAGGTGAGCAAGGAGCTCTGCGAGCTCCGCAACATGATCAATGTGGGTTACCTCATCACCCGCATGGCAATAGAGCGCAAGGAGAGCCGTGGTCTCCACTATACCATCGACTACCCTGTTCACGCTTACGACAAGAAATAAAGTTTTTTCAAGCTACCATATAAAGCCGCCAGGATATTCTCACACGATATCCTAGCGGCTTTTTCTTTGCCTACAGGAAAGTTCAAATCCTTAATGACATAGATGACCACACTTTTGCAGCAAAGATTTTGGTAAAACGACATATTTTTGCTAAAAAGATTTTGGTAAAACGACATAAATCACAAAAATAAATTTTGGTAAAACTACATATTTTTGCTAAAAAGATTTTGATAAAACATATTTTTTATGTAACTTTGCGCCCATAAAACATTGAAAATATGGAGAATATGGTATTCAAGAGAAAAATATATAGCCAAATGGCTAAATGGAAGGAAATTTCCAAGGGAAGTACAGCCCTCCTTGTAGAGGGTGCTCGCCGTATTGGAAAGTCAACTATCGTAGAAGAATTTGCCAAGAATGAATACGAATCATACATTTTGATAGATTTCAATGAGGCTTCCAAGGAAGTGAAAGCACTCTTTGATGATCTTATGAATATGGATTTCATATTTCTTTTCCTGCAGAATGCTTACAATAAAACATTGCATGAGCGAAAGTCGGTTATCATCTTCGATGAGGTACAACAATGTCCGAAAGCCCGACAAGCCATCAAGTATTTGGTAAAAGACGGTAGATATGACTATATAGAGACTGGCTCACTTATCAGCATACATAAGAGCACTAAGGACATTAGCATCCCTAGCGAAGAACATCGTATCGAGATGTTTCCGATGGATTACGAAGAGTTCAGATGGGCCATGGGGGACACGGCTAGCGTGCCTCTGCTGCGTCAAGTTTTCGATAAGAAAATATCTCTAGGCGAGGGAGTCAACAGATTGAAGATGAGAGAGCTACGCCTATATATGTTGGTAGGAGGAATGCCACAAGCTGTCAATGCTTATCTTAACACTAACAATCTACAGCAAGTAGATACCGTAAAGCGACAGATTCTCCAACTATATGCTGATGATTTCAGAAAGATAGACCCATCGGGCAAAATATCCAAACTATTCATGTCTATCCCAGCCCAATTGAGCAGGAACCAGCTCCGCTATCAGCCTACTTCTGCTGTAGGAAGAATGGCTGCTGAGAAAATAGATGAGTTGATATTCAACTTAGAAGACAGCAAGACTGTTAACATTGCGTACCACACGGATGATCCGAATGTAGGAATGCCACTGACTGCCAACATCAACAAGTACAAACTGTACATAGGCGATACGGGACTATTCGTAACTTTGGCTTTCTGGGACAAGGATTATACGGAGAACATCATCTACCAGAAACTGTTGAGCGACAAGCTATCCACCAACATGGGATACGTATTTGAGAATCTGGTTGCCCAAATGCTGAGAGCCTCAGGCAACAGGCTCTTTTACTATACTTTTCCAAAGGATGCCACGCATTCTTACGAAATCGACTTTTTGTTGTCACGCGGCAGTAAGTTGTGCCCTATAGAGGTCAAGTCGTCTGGATACAAAACGCATGCCTCGCTTGATGCTTTCTGTCAAAAATTCTCCGATAGGATAGTACATCCGTACTTGGTTTACACCAAAGATCTACAGAAAGATGGGCAAACACTCTTGATTCCGATTTACATGACCCCATTCTTATAAAGCAAGAATCGCTGGTAGCGCAGGTTTGTTACCTGCCCTCCCAGCGACAACCTTGTAAAACACAATGTTTTTTATTGTACCTTTGCAACGCAGTTGGGAGATAAAGACATCATCTCGTCAGCGAGAGTTGGGAATATCGAGAGCGAACCGCCGCCCATCGATGTATAGGCATTTAGGAAGGCAGGAATCATCACATCACCACTGTACTTGTTAACCGGGGGTGCGGGATGCATCAAACTTGCCTCCGCTCAGCGCAGAACCAGTCGGATAAACCGCTCCGGCATACTGCGCCTCCACTCTCTGGCGGAAGCCTTCGAGCGAGTTGACAAACTTCTCGAAGGTCTTGCTCTTGTAACCACTGTTGGCATTGCCCATTCCCTCGAAGGCAGAACCCAATGAGATGGTAGTCATCTGGAAGGTTCCTGCCTGGAACGACGAGGGTACCTTGACCAACGAGGAGAAGGTATTGATTACCCAGAGCGTCAAGGAGGTGGGCGAATGCATGAGCAACTACGTGGGAATCGTGTTTAGCTTTATTTCCATTTTTTCAATTCAAGGAACAAGGCTTCTACATTCTGCTTTTCTGGCTTTGACCTGCACCAGTACCTTTATACTTACTTTTTGAAGTATTGAACTTGTAACGTACAGTGAGAGAAATTTTACTGATAGAATAAACATCCGATAACATTTCTTTCATCTTTCCATAATAGCTCAAAGAATGGCTATCATTGGTACCAAACAAATCATATACATAAAGTTGGAAAGAAAGTTGGTCTTTCAGACAACTCTTGTAGATAGATAAATTGGTATTGAACGAAGGCTTACACATTTTAGAATTCCTGTCATACCCCTTTGTATTATAGGACATCAAGACTGAAAACGATGCCCATTTTGTATCAAACGTATTATCTAGTCGGAATGAGCCTAAAGGGGAATTCGCCATTTTTCCCGCATATGTATCCATTTTCAACCACTGCTTGCTAATGCCTACAGAAAAAGCAGGATGCCAGATGCCAAAGGTTGGCTGCAGATTAACAGAAGCGCTAAAAGCATCAAAACTATCATCATTCACTTCTCCTAATACACCTATCGCAGGATTATCCTTATATACTTCCATCATCGAAAGTATCGGGTCAGAGATATGGCTATAGATCATATTAAATTCCAACCAATTATAAGATAATGCATAACTGATATTCTTACTAACCTCAGACTGCAAAAAAGGATTACCTGCCTCATAAGTATAACGGTTGTCATACTGTACACCACTACGCAATTCCCAATAAGAAGGGCGCTTGATGTCTGACGAATAACCAAGTTGCATCTGAACCTTACCAAGAGGCATAGCCAAAGTTAACGATGGAAAGAAATTACCATATGTTTTGCTTTGAGTTGCTACATAATTACCATCCTCATAATAATCAAAGTCTATATATTCATATCTCAGGCCAGCCTCCAAACTGAGTTTTCCTATCTGCTGGGCATAAGAAAGAAAACCGGAAGACATTTTCTCTATTACCCTGCTATTATCATCATCAACGATTCCAACAGGCAAGGTTCTGTATATAGAGCTACGATGAGTAGAAGAATATTCGCCACCTAGAAAAACATTTCCTCCCAAGAAAGGATATGAGAAAACCAGTTTGGAAGCAAGCAAGCGATTATAACAAACTCTATTGGATTTTACATTTACCGATTGCGTTTCCTTGCCAATCTCAAATATCTCCTCCTTATTATCAATTTTATAATTCTCCTTTACCCAATACCAATCTGTATTAAAATCAATGCCCAACTTACCTATCTTTCCAACATAGTAAACATTGCCAGTTATATCATTCTGGCGTCTAGGCATACGATAATTTATCACAGATGTTTCCTGCAGGTATCCATTCTGCAACAAAGAAGTATTTAGATCTCCAATGCCCTCTACAGAAGGTATGCGATGCAACCATACACTTGCACCTACCGAATTATCCACATCAAGTTGATAACTAGCATATAATTTAGTATTAAAAGTCTGTAGCTTGTCATATTGAGAGATCTTCATCCCCTCATTCCAAGTTTGATCTAGATAAGTAAACTGCTGAACATCTTTTTTGTCAGGGTCATAACGATAGGCACCAAATGCATAAGCACCAAGTTCCAGCCCCTTAACACGATAGTTCATTTTCACTCTACTATAGCCACCCAGATAGTTGCATTCATCATACTCACCTTCTGTCGTTGCCTCAATTCCCAAGCCATCACCCTGTCGTTTTTTAGTTGTTATACGAATAACAGCTTTGATATTAGCCGCATAACGAGCCCCAGGATTTGAAATCACCTCTACAGACTTGATATTATCCGAGTGCAAACGATCTAGTTCATTATTATCTCTTACCTGTCGCCCATCTACATAGATGACAGCATCGCCTCGTCCAAACACTTTGACATTTCCATTATGAGCCGTTACATTCGGTATTCGATCTAGCAAGTTTTCCATTGTTCCAGCTTTCTCCAATACTGAGCCAACAACAATCGTTGTCATCCCCCCATTACGCAAGACAGTCTTTGGCAAAGTAGATTTTACGACAACTTCACCTAGCATTTTAGAATCCTCATTCATGCTAATTATTCCCAAGTTATCACCTGTACAATTCTTACAAATGGTTTTATATCCTACCGATGTAACCTTCACGATACCATTTTCACACGAAGATTCAATGGTAAAACATCCATCCTCGCCACTTGTCGTACCTGTCACAAAAGCTGAGTCTTGACGATTTAAGAGAATAACATTGGCAAAAGCTAATGCTTCACCTTTTTCATCAACCACCTTACCGGTAATTTTATTTTGCGCAAGCACTGGAAACATCGTTCCCAGCATGCCAAGCAATAAGATAAATCTATTCATAACTTTTTTGTTTTAAATCAACATTTCCCTTACAATATGACACCGAAGACAAAAAAGAACGTCCCTCAAAGACAGGCTTAAGTCTGCAGTTTTTAATCTTACAAACATCATTAAGCGCACAATCGACACAATCTTTCAATTGCTCCAGTTTTAGTTTTCCCCTAAATATATCCCATTTTTTCTTTCCCCAAACATCACCTACATTTGATGTTTGAAGATTTCCCATTATATATTCCTTATGCCCAACTGCATAGATACAAGGATATACATCAAAGTTTTCATCTACTGCAATTATTGTATTACCAGCAGCACAAGATACAGAATTATCCTTTTGAGAAATATTCTCGTCAATAAAAGCATCATCTGACAAAATAATTCGCATTCCATATTGCTCTTTCATTTTTAAGTAGAGAGATACTACATAAGAATTTTCTTCTTCCGAAAGAGCTAAACTTTGAATTTCATTACCTCTTCCTATTGGACGCAATCTGTTCAAGAACAAACTTTCTGCATGTAAGTTATCCAAAACATACTCAATTAATTTATCCAGCTCCTTGATATTAACAGAATTAACAGTACAAGTTAGACTAAATTTTATATTATTTTGCGACAGTTTCTTTAAGACAGATGTTAATCTTTTAAAGCAACCATGCCCCCTTATATAATCATATGTATCGGCAGAAATACCATCAAGTGATATTCCCAATTGAACATGAGCTTTTTTTAATGCTATAATTCTTTCATCTGTCAACAAGAGAGCATTTGTTAAAATCATTGTCTCAAAATTACAACGGGGCAAAAGTTCTATGATATCATCTATTGCAGGATGAGTAAAAGGTTCACCCCCAGTTATCTTCAAAGTTTTAATATCTGCTCCGTTCAATTGCGCTAAGAAATGCATAATTTCATCCCTCGATAACTGACGAATTGAAAATTTGGGCGAAGCCCCTTCAAAACAATGCTTACATGCCAAATTACAATGTTTTGTTATAAAGAAATCGACCCGTTGAGGACTAGGTGCAGTTATGGAAGATAGCCCCTTTGGTTTCAAATAATCTTCAAATAACAATATCTCTTTTTTAACTGGTACTAAAACATCATTAAATTCAGTCTTTTGAAGAAATTCCATAATGTCATTTGTTTCAATGCCTTCCTTTTCGAATGAACATAACACTTCATTTAAGTCTATAGCCGATTTTCGAAACAGGGAAAGAAATACATATAATTTATATGTTATATAGTATGTAGTTAGACATACCTTATTATATAAATAAAAGGTATTATGCCCGTCTTTCCTCAATACATAATTCAAATTCAATATACATTTCATAAAATACATTTTTATTTAAATAGTGGGGGTATAAATACTTATACCCTCACCAAACTTTCATTAAAGATAATAAAGTTACATCTCTTTATCATTATTAACACAGCACTTTAAGAGAGCGCCATCGCCACACATTGCGTTACTGCACTCAATGTCCAAAACAAAAGCTTTACCAGCCTTGAGCATCTCCTTATCCTCGACACTCAAATCCTCAAAAAAATCCATAATCAAAATTTACTACTTTAAATGTTTATTAAAAATTCACTCTCCCAGATTTTAACGCTTCTAGGTATTTATGCGCTTTTGCCAGTTATGTCTGGTTATAATATTGTCGACTCTATTATAATCTACTTTTCGAGAAGCAAGAAGTTACCAACCATAGACTATGTCGTCGTCGTCTCCTTCTTCATCAAACTCAACATAGATGTAAGTACCATCAGGAAGTAACTTCCAGTATCCTCCACCTAAAATCTGAGACAATTCATTTTGACTTAATACTTTCATAACCTTTTTATTTTAACCGGGTGCAAAGGTAGGCATTTTTTTTCGAACCTTTTCTAACAAAAATCTAATATTTTTCCAATAAAAACCTAATATTTTTCGATTATCGTAGCATTTTTCTCAAATTATGCATCTTTTTGATGTTTTTTTTTGTATTTTTGCAAGCAAAAAGAAGAAGTTGTATGAAAAAAGCAAATATCATAGCCATATTGGCAATTCTCGTCATTGTATGCCTCCAAGGCTACAATGTGAATTTACAATACCAAAATTATATTTTGAGGTATCTAGATAAAACGAGCGAAAGTCTTATAAAAGCAATAGACGAAGAGTATCATGACAGGGCAAAAAGCCCTTCTAACAAAGACAAAGACGGTATCCAACACATCAAATATAGAATATTTAAGTCTAAAGACGATATTCCCAAAGAAATGCTGGAAACAATGAAAAAGGAGCCTGTAAATAATTTACAAAATCTAGATATAGGATACCTAAAGAGAAAGGGAATTATAAATTCCAGCGCAGATGCCATGCTCCTACTTGACCAAGACTTCTTGGAGGAACAAAAAAAGCCTCTTAACCTGAGAAAACTGGATAAAATATTCTCCAGGCTCATGGGAAGCAGCAATGAACATTGCATGCTCTTACTAGATAAGAACAAGAAGGTTATTGATAGTATAGGAAAAGAGAATCCCTCTTGGTATCACACCAAAGACGTTGCAGTGAACCTCAAGGAACTGCGATTCGTACGAGTTGCTACACAAGTTTCTCCATCAAGTTTCATCATACAAACCACCTGGACTTTATGTCTGTCATTTCTATTCTTATTAATCTCCATCGGGTGTGTTGGCTATCAGCTGCACGAAATAAAAATCAGAAATGAGCTCTTACGTAAAAGAGAACTAAGCGTGAATGGCATCATACACGATCTGAAAGCTCCTATCAATAGCGTATTGTCGGTTCTTAACTTACTTAAGATTAGAATGAATGCTGACGAAACATTATTACCGCTTATAGCACAAGCAAGCGAAAAAGCCAGATTACTGATTACTGATATCGAGTCGATTCTGCTAACAGCAAAAGGAGGGAAAACTAGAATTATCCTCAATATAAAGAAAGCTGACATTTTGCAAATAGCAGAAACTGCCAAATCGGATATAGACGTGCTTTATAAACAGAAAAAGCACACCATTGAAATTGCAGATGAAACGAATAGAGCATGTATCATAAAAATAGATAAGATGTATATGTGCAATGTGCTGCGCAATCTGTTAGAGAACGCTCTGAAGTATTCGGATGAAGGTGTCATCGTAAATGTACTAATCCAGAAGAAAGGCAGCCGACTCTTTATAAGCATAAAAGATAATGGTTGGGGCATCAGTCACAAGGACCAGAAACATATTTTCGACCAATTCTTCCGTGTAGCCCACCCTAATGGTCCTAAAGGATTTGGCATCGGACTGTCTGCCGTGAAATATATCGTAGAAGCCCATCACGGGAAAGTAAGTGTACAAAGTGAAGTTGGCAAGGGAAGCATCTTTACCCTAACCCTACCCTACAATTTAAAAGAAAAGGAATTATGAGACAAGAAAAGATAAAAGCTATCATCGTTGACGATGACGTTATATTGGGAACAGCTCTGAAGCTCGGCCTGGAAGCTATGGGGATGACACCTTATTACATAGAAAGCCTGAAAGGGCTGGTTGAAAAGATACAGGAGGTGAAGCCTAACATTCTAGTCCTCGACATCGAGATTGGTGACGAGAATGGGCTTGACGAAATCAAGAAACTGGAAACATCAGGCATACATATCCCAATCATCGTGATGTCTTCGCACGTAGAGATGACATACATATCAAAGGCTCTGCAAGAGAATGCCTGCCATTTTATGAAGAAGCCATTCGAGATTGAAGAGCTTGCCCTCTACATACAGCGTTTTGCTCAGCCAGAAGGCAATTCATTATCTACGAAGATTAAAATAGGATCCAGCGAACTGGATACAGCCTCTCATTTTCTTACGGTTCTTGACATACCTCCCTTCCACCTTCGCCTAAAACAATATCAGGTAATGATATTGCTGACCGAGAACATGGGTAAGATGGTATCCAGAAAAGAGCTAAAGGATGCCTTATGGACAGATGGCAATGCTTCGGATGCAAGCCTTGACAACTATATCTCCCAATTGAGAAAGATGCTGGCCCCAGACACTAGCCTCAGCATTGAAACTATCCCCAAGACAGGCTTTATGCTCTCTTGCCACTAATTACCCAATTCCAGCTGGTTCTTTACTAAAGTATAGTAAGCACCACGTTTAGCTGTGAGTGTCTCGTGGTTGCCCACCTCTACCACCTTGCCCTTTTCAAGGACAATAATCTGGTCAGCATTCTTTACCGTACTCAGACGATGAGCCACAATAACCACAGTCTTGCCTGCATAGATGCGTTCCAGGTTCTTTACTATGTTATGCTCGTTGCTGGCATCAAGCGAGTTTGTGGCTTCATCAAGGAAGATATAGCCAGGATCCTTGTAAATGGCACGGGCTATCAAGATACGCTGCTTCTGCCCTTGGCTCAGTCCCATACCATCCCTGCCAATTTTAGTTTTATAACGAAGAGGCAAATCCATGATGGTTTCCTTAAGACAAGCATTCTCTGCCGCCCAATTGACCCTATCCTCATTGTTAGAAAAGCTATCCACTGCAATGTTGTCCTCAATGCTTTCCGAGAAAATAACACCGTCTTGCATCACCACGCCACACTGATTACGCCACCATTTTCTGTTCACCTCATTAATGTCTGTACCGCCTATGCTAAGCTTGCCAGCCAACACTGGATAGTATCCCAGCATAAGCTTTACAAGCGTAGTCTTGCCGCTGCCCGATGCACCCACTATAGCGGTAACTTTGCCATGAGGAATATGTATGCAGACATCATCCAAGGTCTTTCGCAAAGCATGAGGATCATACTTAAACATCACGTGTTCCAGACTGATACCCAGTTTCTTATCATCCAACTTCATCCTAAGATTCTCCTTGCCATCCTCCTCATCCATCTGATGAATCTCATTTATACGCTCCAAACTAATCTTCACATCCTGCAATGAATAGCAAAATTGCATCAGCTGCTCCACGGGCGAGTTCAACTGTCCGATGATATACTGCACAGCAAGCATCATACCCAATGTGATGTCGCCATGAATAACAGACGTAGCCGCCACCACCGTTATCACCATATTCTTAATCTCATTGATAAAGATGCTGCCAGCCTCCTGTGTCTGCTGTAACTTAAGCGATTTCTGCTGTACCTCATAGAGATTTTCCTGCACAATTTGCCAACCATCTCGCTTACGAGACTCACAATCCTGCAATTTAATCTCCTGCATGGAGGTGATAAACTCATAGGTAAAATTATTGACGATAGACTGTTTCTCAAACAACTCATAATCAAGAATCTTTCTGCGCTGCAAGAACGACAACAGCCAACCTCCATAAATGAAGCTTCCTATAAGAAAAATGGTGAAAACCAACTTGCTGTATATCCACAATACCACGCTGAAGACCACAAAGGTGAGCAGCGAGAAGGTTACGTTGAGTGAATTCTCCGTCAAGAACTTATTCACGCGCCCATGGTCCCCCATTCTCTGCATCAAGTCGCCCATTAATTTGGTATCAAAAAACGACATCGGCAGCTTGAGTAGTTTTATAAAAAAATCACTCAGCAATGAGAGATTGATTTTCATACCTATGCACAGCAATATCCATCGGCGATAAAAGTCAATGAAGGTACGGCTGATAGTAAGCGTTAACTGTCCAACAAGAATCAGCCAGATAAGATTGATATCCTTCTCCCTGATACCAACATCTACAATAGACTGAGTGAGGAATGGCAACGCCAACTGAACACCACAGGCAAGAACCAACCCCAAAATAATCAAAATAAAAGACTTAGCATACTGGCGGAAATACTTGAAGAGAAAGCTGAACGAATGAAGTTCGCCTGCATCAGGCACACCCTCCATCTTATAATCAAAAAACTGAGGCGTAGTCTCAAAGAAGGTAGCAATACCCATTGGCTCACAATCTTTGTACGAGGTTGCCCAACTAAGATAAAACTCACGCAGGTGATAGCATACACGCCCCTTGCCTGGGTCGGCTATTAAATACTCATTTTTCCAAATATCTTTCCTTGTCTTTACCTTATATAATACAACAAAATGGTTCTGATTCCAGTGAAGAATAGCAGGAAGTTGGGCTTTACCTAGGTCACTGACTGATATACGGGCACTGACGGTACGCAGCCCCAAAGTTTCGGCAGCATCGCTGATCCCCAACAAGGAAACGCCCTCATTGGTGGCAAAGCAAATCCTCGACAGAGAGTGGAGAGAATACTCTCTGCCGAAGTATTTGCATATCATTTGCAGACAAGCGATGCCACATTGCATGCTATCGTGCTGGAAAGAGATTGGGAATTTATGTCTAATCATTCTATTGTTACCTTTTATTTTTTATTTTCGTCTGCAAAGGTAAGCATTATTTCCGGAACTCTCTCTAACAAAAATCTAATGTTTTCCTTTTCCTACCCCTCCATTTGATACAAAAAGGGCAAAAATACCTTTTTACAGATACTTTTGCCCTTTCCTTGTCTTATATTCATGATACCTTTATCTCGTCAGCGAGAACTTGATGCTCAAGCCGAAGTCCTGCGTGGTCGTCGGATAACTGCTGCTCGAAAGCAGCGGGGTGTTGGTCTGACGATCGTAGTAGAAACTCATGGTGAGCAACTTGCTCAGGGTGTAATCGGCAGTGAAGCTGAACTTCAAGGCATTGTTGCCACTGCTGGCGCTGCTCGTCATCGAAGCGATGTCGCGGACGATGGCTGCCTGCTTGCGGAAACTGAAGTCAGCACGGAGATTGAGGTCGTGGTTGGCACCCTTCGACTTCTGCATGCTCTTGCTGTCCTGCTGATTCTTGCCCGTTCTCTTCACCTTCTTGGCTCTAGGACCAAAGAGGTCGAAGTCGTTGATGCGGTAGCCCATACCTATCACCCAATCCTTGCTCAAGGCCTCGTTCACCTGGATACTCGTCATACTGAGGTTCAATACGCGGGTCTGGCGATACTCAGCCTTCAGGGTCATGTTGTTGTTAAACGTCATGTCCATTCCGAGCAATGGCGAGAATGCCTCGTTGATGCTCACCTGCGACACGTTGAACATGCTACTTGGCGATGGATTACCCGTAGAGGCATCGCTGATGAAGCCCAGACCGTTCATGAACTCCTGATAGGTGCTGAAACTGTTGTAACTGCCCACCGCATATACACTCTTGTAACCATGGTTGATGTTCACACTCTTGAAGTGGTCGCAGAACCAAGGCAACTTGCCGAGTCCACTGTAGCGGACAGTCCAGTTTGGCAACAAGCGGCTCAACGTTGGGAATATCGAGAGCGAACCGCCGCCCATCGATGTATAGGCATTGAGGAAGGCAGGAATCATCACATCACCACTGTACTTGTTAACCGGGGTGCGGGATGCATCAAACTTGCCTCCGCTCAGTTCAGAACCAGCCGGATAAACCGCTCCGGCATATTGCGCCTCTACCTTCTGGCGGAAACCTTCCAGCGAGTTGACAAACTTCTCGAAGGTCTTGCTCTTGTAGCCACTGTTGGCATTGCCCATTCCCTCGAAGGCAGAACCCAATGAGATGGTGGTCATCTGGAAGGTTCCGCTCTGGGTGGTCGGCGTGCCCTCATACATATACTGTATACTCTTCTGCGTAGTCTTCGAGTGGGTGGCAGAGAGGTCGATTTTGAAATCCTTCACAGGTTCCAGGGTGGCACGGAACTGCCAGTTGTCGGTCTTGCTCGTCGTAGCCGGCGTTGCGATGGAATCGTTGAAGAGCAGCCAGTCGTTCTCCCTAGCCTTCTGGATATAATCATCGTCAATCATACCGAAGGCAAAATCAAGTCCCGGTGCCATCTGTCCCACCTTCTTCTGTCCGAAGGCATCGCCCACGCTAGGGGTGAAGCCAGGCAGGGTCATCTGGTAGCTGTTGCGATAGGTGAAGCTCACCTTGCGCACCATCATCGCCAGACGCGATGCAAACTGGGCAGCCTTGTACCACTTCTTGTTGTCAAGCGGCTCCTTCGGCAAAACGGTAAGTTTCAGCTTCAAGGCACTATCCACCTTCGAGAGAAGCTTAATCTGGTTGTTATCCACCTTTTTATATTTAAGGTGGAACATCTTGCCATCTGCCGTCTTCGCCGATACGATGAGGCGCTTGCTGTTCTTGCCATGCTTTACCAGCAGGGTGGTATCAGGCAGGAGGGTCACTTCCTTCTCAAAAGCCTTTTTGTTCTTCGGAAGCTTCTTTGCCAGGTCGTTTCTGCCCTTATCCTTGGCGTTGGTCTTGGCATTCTTGCCATCCTTCACGTCCTTGCCGTCGGTCTTGGCAAGTTCCTTGCCGCCATTCTTCTCAGCCTCTTCCTTCGCCTTCAGCTCTTCTTCCTTGGCTTTCGCCTTGGCCTTCTTTCTGTCTTCCTTCTCCTTCTTCATCCTAGCCAGTTCACTCCTGCTCTTGGAACGTTCATATTTCTCGTTCACCTTCTTGAGGAATGGGATGTGGTTGTAGAGACGCACCAAATCGATGTTGCCGTTCAGGGTCACCTCGCGCTGGCTGTTGATGGTATTGCCATACGAGTGGCCTTCTTCATCTTCCATGCCTCGCTCCCACGAATAGTTGGCGCTGTAGTTGGCATCGGTGTTCAGCCAGTCGAAGACTGGAAGCAGATTGAGCGGCACCTTATAAGATGCCGTGAAGTTCTGACTGTAGTCGAGCGGCGTACCCCAGCTCTTCACGCTGTTCCATACCGAACTTCTGTAAACCGAGTCTTTCCAGGCATGATACTGGTCGGCATAGAGGTCGGTGTTCACTTCCGGATAAGGCACATCCACCTGAGCATGGGTAGCACTTTGGAAGTTCATGTGCAGGTTCTTGGTCAAGTCCCAGCGCATGGAGAACTCTCGGTTCCAGAGGAACTGGTCGCTATAGGTGAGCGGCAGCTGCGAATTGAGCGTACTCTCCATATCGCGCTCCTCCAGCTCGTAGGTTTCGTGCGTCATCTCCGTATTGAAGGCGATGTTCTGAGGCAGCCAGTTCAGGCCGAACCGCTTCAGGATGTCGAGCCACTTGCTCTTGTTCTTGATTTTCTTGAATGGCTCCCACGATTTATACACAGGAGTCCAGGAATAATCCAGGGCACCTCGCCAGTTGTCACGGTTCTCATAAACCGTGGTTTCGCCGGTGGTACGCTGATGCGCATGACTGTAGGTCAGCGAGAAGTTGGCTGGGTCGTATGGCATCGGATGGCCCTTGGTGGCGATACCCACACGGGCATTGGAAACAGAGAAGTTGGTCTGCGTCACCTTGGTTACGGCGATGTTCTCGATGGAGTCTCGCTCTGCCTTCGAACCGGTGGCATCCAGAGCATCCTTCAGTTCCATATCGGTATCCAGCGGATTATACTTCGGCGAAGTCTTCTCCTTGGTCACACTATAATATAAAGGTATGCTCACCTTCGCCTTGTCAGGGAAGAACTTACCCATCTCCAGCGATGTGGTCACACTATAGGTGCCGTAGTTGTCGGTGCTTCGGCTTGCCACGCCGTCTTCCAGTCCGCCAAAGCCCTCGCTCATATATCTTCCAGTGGCATTCACGCTACCGAAGTCGGAGAGCTGAACATTGAGATTGGCATTGGCTGCCCAACCGCCCTTGTTATTGTGCTCCAGCAGTCGGAGCTCGTTGATCCAAACTTCTCCACTCTTCTCCTCGCCCGAGTTGTTGCGCACACCGATCATCATGGTCTTCACCTCGCCCAGGGTAGGATTACCCACGATGGTGAGCTTGTTGTTCGGATGGTCGGCATCATACATGGTATAAGGTGCCATATAGGAAGCCAGCCCCTGTGCCTTCGCCTTGTTGCGCTCCTTCTTCAGGTTGGTGAAGACGCTGAGCGCCACGTTCAGCATATTCTCCTCAGGCCATACCTTCTTCTTGTCAGCAGTGCTGTTTCTTACATATTTGCCAGGTTCGGTCACCTTCAGCGGAATCTCGTACTCATAGTAGTTGTTCTTATAGTCACTACCCAGACGCAGGAACACAGACAGCTGATTATCCTTCAGGTTGGTGGTGTTCTGCTCCAGGGCATTGGCATGGGTGAACATCTGGATGCGCTTATACTGGCGCAAATCGATGGTAGAATTCTTGTAAACCGCCTTTGCCTCGCCATTACTCAGATTCTTGACCACCATGCTCAGCGCCTGCTCGTTGGCCTCAACCAGCTGTGGCTGACTAGGGTCTTTCTCTCGCTCAATGCCAGGAGGCAGCACATAGTTCACCGGTGTCTTCTCGGCATTCTCCTCCAGACTCACGGTGCTCGCCTCCAGGGTTCCGCCGCTGGCAGCTCCCAATGGCTGGTCGTAGGTGCGCCATTTGCTCATCACCAGGTCGAGGGTTCCGAATCGGAGCACCACCGGCTTCTTGAAGTTGGTGAGGAACATGCGCATGAAGCGGATGCTGGAGAAATCGTTGATGTTGCCCTGACGCTTCTCAAACTCATCCACAGGGATGCGGAACTGATACCAGGTTACTGACGACTTCGTGTTGTCGCGCCAGGTCTGGCTGTACTCTCGCTTATCCACGATGAAGTTGCTGCCCACCACGAGATCTTCCGGACGGATGCTCACGTGATACTGGTAGTACTTCTCATACTCGTTGAGCGTATAGTCCTGGTTGATATCTTCCACATCAGGGGTGGTTTTATAAGATGTATCATAACTCTCGGTGCGGCTGTCGCTATCCGGCGAGTTGCCCTGAGGGTTGTTGATATACTTGTATCTATCCAGGATGGATGTCTTCTGCTGATCCCAGTCGGAACCACGGAAATAGTGGTAGTCGTCACGTGCCGGGTCGGCAAAGATGCTGTCGAACACCGCCTGGTTCACCTTGCCCTGAATCTGGTCGAGATAGGCACTCTTGTAGAATTCCTGCTCCTCGCCATCGGTGAGTCCGTTGAAACCCACATCCTGCAGGGCACGGCTGCCGCTGGTGGTGGCGAATGCATAGGTCACGGTGCTCTGGGTAGGAATCTTACCCCACTGGGTATAGGTGAAGCTGTCGCTGCCATCCACCGGCATACCACTCTCGTAGAACTTCTTGCCATCTCGCAGAATATCCTCGCTCACCTCTCCCAGGTTGATGTAGAAGTCGCCACCATAGTCGGCGGCATCAGCCTGATCCTTGGAGTAGATGAAAGGGTCGAGCATCCAGAACTCGATGTATTCCACGTTGGCCTGTTCAAAGTTGTTGGTATCCAGCTTTCTCATCATACCACCCCAGTTGCGCTGAGGGTTCTGAAGCTTTCCGTCGGGCTGCAGGTCGTTCACATTGAAGTTATACGGACCCGGCTCCGATGGATAGTAAGCCAGGTTGAGCACGCTCAGCGTGTTGGTGGCTCCCTGATAGGTGCTCTGCTGGCGCAATGGGAAGAGCTCCTTTACATACACCTCTCTTACATAGTGATTACTCAACTGCTTCAGGTCGCTCTTGATGTGACCAGGGGTCAGCGAACTGCCTCGGCGGGTGAAGAGAGGGTCGATGCAATACCAGGCAAGACGGGAGCGATGGAAGCCGCTGGTCAAGCCCGACTTGTCGTTGTAATCTTCCTTGAAGTTGAGGGATGGCACACTCGAAATAATCCATGAAGAAGGAGTCATCACGTCGATGGTTTCCTTGGTTCCCTCGAAATCGTCGAGATAGGAAGCGTTGTCCTGTGTGCCTCCTGCTTCGCCCGCAATAAGCTGGGCAAACTCGCCCTGGAAGGTGATATAGGATGGCTGGGTAAGATGCAGGAACGGAATCTTGTCGAGCATATTGGTCAGCCACTGGCTCTCCTTCTTCCAGTTCAGGTTCACACCCCAGATGGTATTCTTCAGCGGTTCCGATCCCATTGCCACCTTGTTGGTGAGTGCCTGCTCGGAAAGATGCTGCAGCGTACCGCTTATCTGGAAATTCTTGGAGAAATCATATTCCCAGTTCAAGCCCACCATGGTCTTTCTCATCTGTCCGTAGTCGGTGTTGCTTTCCAGAGATACGTTCACCGCTGTTCCGGCATCAATGATGCTCTGGTTGAGAATGGTCACCTCGCCGGCATTGTAATCCACCGAGTAGTCGGAACCCTCGGTAAGGGTTACACCACCTGCCGTTACCACCACCGACCCCTGTGGCACATTGTAGGCACCCAGGGAGATGACATTGGCTGCCGAACCCTTAAACTGACCCGTGATGAGATACTTGTTCTTCTCTGCCAACTGCTTGGCGATGGTCTTCGTGCTATCGTAAAGTTCTGTAAAGGCATACTTGTCTGCCTGCTCCTTCGCAACGCCGTTCTTTACCAGATAATCACGCATGTAGCTTCCGAATGGCTCTACCTTCGGGATGAACACACGACCGTTGGATACGGTGTAGCCCTCCACATAGTCGTAGTAACCATTGCTGCGCGCCTTGTTGTTGTTGTCGAGTCGGTCGGCTCCTACCACGCGGATGATAGGCTGGCTCTTGACCTGCGCCTCGGGAATATAACTGAGATAGACACCCGTGGTATCGCTCTGGTACTTGATGTCGAGACGGAACTTCTCCTTCTCCACCTGAGAGGCGAGATAGTATACGTTCTTCATCATCAAATCCCAGTTGCCCTGCTGCGGACTGCAGCTGGTGTTCTTCAGCGACTTCACGAAGAGTCCCTGCTTGGTATCGGTGATATCCGAAGCGAACTCACCCACCTGATAGGTTACGCCGCCGTAGGTATATTCGTAAGCCACGGCAAGTACCTGGTCGGTCTGTAATCCGGTTTTCAGGGATACGTATCCCATCGCCGTATTCACGGAGTATTCAGAGGAAGAGAGCAGTCGGGCACTCTCCAGCTTTTCGTAATCGCTGCCGCCCACCAGTCCGCCGCCTTCCAGTACGGAAGAAGCCTGGTCGTTGTCACGGGCTGCCGCAAACTGGTTTGTCATCGCAGTATACTCGGTGTTAGCCTGGTTGGATGGCACCTTGGTTCCTCCCGCAGTCCACATCGGGTTGCTCAGCTTCTCGGTTTCGCCCAGGTCGGTCAGTGCGATGATGTTTCGGGTATTCGTGGTGGTTCCCGTCTTGTTGGTTACCCAGATTTCCACACGGTTGATGGTGACACCCGTTACCAGGTTAGGCAACTTCTTCATCCACTCGTCGTAATGGTTTCTGAAGAATCGGGAGAGGAAGAAGTGTCGGTTCTCCTCGTAATCGGCTACATTCAGCTCGAAAGGAGTGAGCTGCACGCCACCCTTGCTCGATACACTCTTAGAGGCAGACTTCTTCTGCGAGAAAACAGTCTGCAACTTGAGTTTTCCAAACTGCATATCGGTTCTCAGACCGAAGAGGCTGCTGGCACCCTTGATAAGCGACGAGTTGCTAGGGAAGGAAACATTACCCGCCTCAACCAGTTTGATGATTTCATCCTCCTTGCCGTCATACTTCAGCTTCATGTTCTGCGCATCGTAGTCGAAGGTGGCATCGGTGTTGTAATTCAGGTTGAGGTTCATCTTGTCGCCAATCTTACCGTTCAGATTCAGATTGATTTTCTCATCGAAGTTCATCATCGTAGTCTTTCGGTTGCGGATAGGCAGCGAAGGGTTGTCGATATTCTTCTTGTTGATACCAAACTTCAGTTCGGCAGAACCCTGCGTCTTCACCCGGATGCCGCCAGGACCGAAGATTTTCTCAGCCGGTCCCAGGTCGAAGTGCATATCGGTGAAGTCGAATTTCTCCTTGCCCTTAGCCTGATATATCTCATCGTTTTTCTTCCGGTAAAAAGCGTTTCGCTCATTCAGTTCAGTCCATGCGAGATATTCCGCCGGAGTGAGCATGATAGGAGCCGAGAGCCAGGTGTTGCCCATCTTGTTGCCGATGATGTATCGGTTGATGGTATCGTTGTAGATCACATCATACTTCAGGGCATCCGGGCGCTTCAGGTCGAGCGGACTCTGGTAGAGGTCGCTCAGCGAGAACGGCTGGGTGCGCTGAATCTGCCAGCGTGGATGCAGCAGGGAATCTGGAATGGAATCTTCAGCTATCTGAAGCGGCTGGGCATTGATGCCCGACTTCTCATCCCCATCCTTATCGGCATTGTTGCCATTGCGGCCCTGGTTTCTGTTCTGATTCCCATTCTGTGCCGATGGTCTCGAAGCCGGAGCAGCCTGTCTGTTTTGTGTTCCCTGGTTTCTTTGCCCGGTTCTATCATCCTGCAGAAAAGGCAAAGCGAGGGCGTAGCCGAAGGTAGAAACCATCAGCCACGCCATCGCCAGATATATGATTCTTTGTCTTATCTTCATTTACTTAATTTGTTTCAATGCGAGTTTCACCACTTGCTCCACAGGCAGGTCGGGTTGAGCCTTCAGGATATCCACCACTACCTTTGCCGAAGGTGCCGGCGAGAAGCCGAGCATGGTAAGGGCACTGACAGCCTCATCCTTGATGTCGTTGTTCACCATCGCCACATTGCCGCCGTTGGCAGGTAATTCGTCTGCGATGCCGAGGCTCACGATCTTATCCTTCAGGTCGAGGATGATGCGCTGTGCCGTCTTGAGTCCGATGCCCTTCACGGTTTTCAGCATCTTGTCGTTACCTGTGGAAATCACGCTGCAGAGTTCGGCAGGCGACATAGACGAGAGAATCATTCTCGCCGTGTTGCCACCCACGCCCGATACGGTGATGAGCAGACGGTAGAGTTCGCGTTCCTGCTTGGTAGCAAAACCGAAAAGGGTGAAAGAGTCGTCTCTTCCACCAGCCACGAGCACCTCGTGAACATAGAGTTTTACTTCCTGTTTGCCCTGAATGGCGGTATAGGTATTGAGCGAAATGTTGAGTCCATATCCCACTCCAGCCGTTTCTACGACGGCCATCGCTGGGGTCAGCTCGGTTAAATCGCCATGAATATATTCTATCATATTTTGATTTCTCCTTTTTATATGTGATGAAGCTAAGTTACACCTCTTTAATAAATAAATTATAAATTATAAACGAGGGGTAGTGGGAAATATTGTACGAAAGCCAGGATATATTATCGGGTGTTTTAAATTAATATATCGGGTGGCTTAAATAAAGAAATCTCATTTCACGATGAAATCACGAAATTATAAGGAATCTGTTCAATCAGCCTTACAATTCGGCCTTCTCCCTACCTAAAAACCATGATTTTATTACCTTTTGCAACTTTTATGAGTTAAAAATCTATTAAAACGTCACGTATTTCAAGAAAAAGCTATACTTTTGCACACGAAAACAGAAACAACAATAAAAATAAAAGAAATAAAAGATTAACAGATGAAAAAGTTTAGAGCAGCCGTAGTAGGTTACGGCAACATCGGTAAGTTTACAGTAGAGGCTCTCGAAGCAGCTCCAGATTTCGAGATTGCAGGTATCGTACGTCGCCAGGGTGCTAAGGATAAACCAGCAGAATTGGCAGATTATGAGGTGGTAGATGACATCACAAAGTTGAAAGACGTTGATGTTGCCATCCTTGCAACTCCTACCCGTTCTTGCCCAGAATATGCAGAGAAGATTGTTGCCCTCGGCATCAACACCGTAGACAGCTTCGATATCCACACCAGCATCCTCGACTATCGTACTAAGCAGATGGAGAACTGCAAGAAGGCTGGCAAGGTGAGTGTAATCTCTGCCGGTTGGGATCCAGGTTCTGATTCTATTGTACGTGTATTGATGGAAAGCTTGGCTCCAAAGGGCTTGACATACACCAACTTCGGTCCTGGTATGAGCATGGGCCACTCAGTTTGCGTTCGTGGCAAGCAGGGTGTGAAGGAAGCGCTCTCTGTTACCATCCCATTGGGCGAGGGTATCCACCGCCGCATGGTTTATGTAGAGTTGGAGGAAGGTGCCAAGCTTGAGGATGTTACAGCAGAGATCAAGGCAGATCCATACTTCGCTCACGATGAGACTCACGTATTTGCTGTTGCATCAGTAGATGATGTAAAGGATATGGGTCATGGTGTGAACCTCGTTCGCAAGGGTGTATCTGGCAAGACTCAGAACCAGCGTTTCGAGTTCAACATGAGCATCAACAACCCAGCCCTCACCGCTCAGGTTTTGGTTAACGTGGCTCGCGCTTCATTCCGTCTCCAGCCAGGTTGCTACACCATGCCAGAGATTCCTGTTATCGACATGTTGCCAGGAACCCGTGAGGAAATCGTAGCTACACTCGTGTAAATATAAATCAAATATATCCCAAACTCGCCGGATGATTTTTCGTCATCCAGCGAGTTTGTTTTGAAAGTTCAAGATTATGAAAGTACAATTTAGAAAGACATTCATAACTTGTTGCTTACTCTTTACTACAACAGAGAAAATACGCAAATCTTTTTGGTGGAAATATTAGAAAATACGCAATTTCTCAATAATATTATAATAGTTTTCTTCTCATAATTTACACCTATCCTAGATTAATAATATCGGATAAATACACCTATCCGCGATTATCGGATGGTGCAAATACACACCTATCCGCGATTATCTCCAAGAAAAAGGCATTTTTTTAATTTCTTTTAATCTTAAGAAGAAGGTGTGATGTGAACCCTAGGCTCCAAGACTTTTGTATATACAGCGTGTTATAAAGGTAAACGAAATGAATATCAAGGTTTTAGATATAGGTTTTTAGTAAACGCCGTATCTTTGCACCGTGATTCAGATAGTATTGAAACAGAACAAGAACAAGGACAAGAAGGGTGCCGAAGGCGAATATATTTTTGCCAAATCATCTATCACCCATCACGATTTCCAAGAAGAAACCGGATAAGTTATTGATAGACAAGAAGCAACATGAGTGACAGATACTAAAAAATGGGCATTTATCCCTCACGCATCCCTCACGATTTTGGTTTTATCCCTCACGATTTTACTGATGCAACAAACTAAATAGGCTTCATCTGCACTTGAAATAGGCTTCATTTGCCATTGAAATAAGCTTCATTTGCCGTTGAAGTAAGCCTCAGTTCAAACTGGTTTAAGACTTAAACAAAGTTTACGTGTAGCTCTATTAAAGTTTACTTGAGCCTCATTCCAAATTCAAATGAAGCACAGTTCGATTTCTTTCTGATGATTCAATGAATCGGAAGAAGGTGCGCCAGGGTACCACATTGCATAAGATTATCATGCAGTTTGAAGGATGGAACCTGAAACGAATGGAAGAGATTAATTGATGAATTTGGCTTGAAAAGTTCCAGCAAATATTCAAAGTAAACAAGAAAGGCTCGCAAGAAACAAAAACTTCTTGCGAGCCTTTTTAGTATCTTATGCCTTAATCTCTTTATTTCAAGACATAAGCCGAATGAATATGTTCACACGCTTTACTTTACTGCAGTTGCACCCTGACCGGCAACCAATGGCCAACCTGGGTTCTGGTAAACTACAGATGTAGTAAGATCGGTCTGGTCACCCGCTGCAGTCTGACGGAATACGCTCTGTGCGATAGGAGACAGATAGTGAGCAGGGGTAAAGTGATAACCATCAAATACCTGGTTGTTAACCTTGGAAATCTGGTATGGACGGATATAGTCACCACTAATGGTCTTATCACTCATATTACCCTTACCTCCTTCAACATCTACCTTTACAAGGTTGGTTGTGCCATCGAGCCATGTACCCTCGTAAACAGTACTCCAGTACTTCATACCTTCAATCTGATAACCGTTTACCTGGTCGCAAGCACGCCAGCGGATTAAGTCCTCCCAGCGAGAAGCCTCACCGATGAACTCATCAATTACGACGCTCACGACGGATGTTGTAAGTAGTAGCATCAACCAACTGACCGTGAGAGTAAGCACCGAAGTCCCACTTAGCCTCCTCCTGCATGTTGGTAGCAGCGATGGTCTTATTGTAATCAGGATCTACCTTAGCACGGGTGCGGAGTGCACGCCAGTACTTATCAGCTGTGGCGTCGATAGTATTGTTCTTCAACCAGGAAGCCTCCATGTAGTTGAGGAGAGCCTCTGTGCCACGGAATACGATGCTACCACTCTCGCCGTAGTCGTGATTGAGTCCCTGCTGGGAATCATAGTTTTTACCCTTCTTTACTGCGAAACCTGTCACCATACGAGTCTCGTTGTTGCCCTTTACTGTCCATGAGAGGTCGGTTGGAACAGCACCCTCACTGGTGTAGTTCTCGATAGATCCATCCATCTTGGTGAAGAGCTGGATGCGAGAATCGCGATTCTGCAAGGTAGCCTTCACACCCTGGTTTTCCCAAGTTGGGTCGTAGCCTGATCCGGCAGCGTAGATAGGCAAACCATTGCGCATGAGGAATGAGTTGACGAGGCCACGTGTCCAACCTGTACCACCGCCGTTGCGCTGCAACTGCATCTGCACGTTGTGGGTAACGTTAGCCTTTGACTTATCAAAAGCACGATACATCAACACCTCGCTATAGCCACTCATATCCTTGTCACAGAACATGGTGTAGTAAGGATTGATACTTGCCAAGCTTGCATTCTGACCCTCTGGAGTATCCGTATTCTCTACGAGGTTGTCAACGAGCTTATCACCCAATTCCTTAGAAGACTTCATAGCCTCATCGAGGAAGTGATTGATGGAAGAATCGATGTCAAATCCCTGGATATCCTCAGCCTTGCCTGGCCAACCTGGACCACCTGGCACAAACGCAGTACCCTTGTGATACTTCTCCCATGTAGCCTCGAAGAGGGCTGCACGAGAACGGAGCAGAAGGGCTGCATCGCGAGAGATGCGGTTCTTGCCACCAGGAGCTGACTCCATCAGAAGACCGAGTGCCTTGTCAAGATCGTCGAGAATCTGCTGAGCTACCTTATAACGTGGCTGGCGCTTGGAAGACGCAACGAGAGTTTCCTTGTCATCAGGAAGCGCAGTGAGCACGATAGGGAAATCACCCAAAGACTGCAACTTGTCCAAATAAAGGTAAGCACGGAGGAAGTATGCCTCACCAATGTAGTGGCGTACCTGAGCCTCAGCACCACTAATCCGCTTAGCCTCGAATTTTGGCAGTACCTGATCCAGGAAATAGTTCACCGAGCGGATATTACCGAAATCCCAAGCACCACCACTCTGACCTACTTTCCAGTTTCCAGGAACCCAACGGCTAGAATAACCGGTTCCTGCCTGATTATCGGTATCGTTATCGTAAGCAAAGGTACTCATACCATAGCTACCAGGACCAATACTTGTCAATACACCATAGAGATTCACGGTGTAGGCAGCCAGGTCGTCTGCGCTAGTAAAGAAAGACGCAGGTGTCACGTTGCTTTCAGGCTCCTTGTCAAGATAGTCATCGCAACTTGTCAGACCGAGCGTCGCGCCCAATAAGAGCATTGAAATATATTTAATTTTCATAAATTGTTTCCTTTCTATAATCTAAATGATAAGTTAGAATGTTACACTAAGACCGAATGAGTAGGTTCTAGACAATGGATATGCCTTACCAATCTCACCGCCATAACCTGCTCCGATCAGCTCTGGATCACCTGCCTCTGTGAAGTTAGTGATGGTGAAGAGGTTCTCGCCAGATACGAAGAAGCGAAGATTTTCAATATAAGCCTTGCTTGTGATTGACTTTGGCAAGGTATAACCGATGGTGAGGTTCTTCAAACGGCCATAAGCTGCATTCTGCAAATAGCGGGTCTGAGTCTGGATGTTGCGGCCACCACCCCAGTCAGCACGTGGGTAGTATGCACCCCTATTGTCCTCACGCCAGTAATCCTCATGGAACTTGAAACCGGTAGACTGCCACTTACCCTGACCGATAGCACCCCAGAAGACGGCACCACCTGCAGCATAATCACGCTTGAGGGTTCCCTGGAAGAATACCTTGATATCAAAGCCCTTCCAAGCTGCATCAAGGTTCAAGCCGAAGTTATAGCGAGGAGTAGAGTTACCGATGATGCGTCTGTCACCTGGCTTATCAGCTGTATTCTCGCCAGTATTAACATAACCATCACCATCGAGGTCGGCATACATGATATCACCTGCAGTCCAGCCGCTTCCGAGTGCGCTCTGGTTAACCTTTGCGAGGTGTGCATCCATCTCTTCCTGGCTCTGTGCGATACCGATTGTGGTATAACCCCAGATGTCACCGAGCTTAGCACCAGCATAGTATGAGCCGAGGTTCTTGGATGGGTTAGGATACTTATCGATGACCACCTGGTTATCACTCAATACGAGAGATGCACCATAGCTTACCTCACCGATTACGTCACGCCAGCCAATCTGGAGATCCCAACCCTTAGATGTCATATCAAGGTTGTTCACCTTTGGAGGATTGGCACCGAGGATAACAGGCAACTCAGGAGCAGGACCTACCATGTCGAATGTCTTGCTCTGATAGTAGCCAAACGATCCGGTGAGGCGGTTATTGAAAGCACCCCAGTCGAGACCGATTTCCCATGTACGGCTCTTCTCCCATGTAAGAGTTGAAGATACGAGACCTGGCTGTGAAGCGGTATTTGGCTTAGCGCCATTGATCAACCAGTTACCACCCTGTGCAGAGAAGCCGATGGTTGGATAGAAAGGATACCAGTTGTCTGTATTCTGGTTACCCAACTGACCCCAAGAAGCACGGAGCTTCAATGTGTTTACGTAATCAGTCAATGGCTCCCAGAACTTCTCACGGGCAATGTTCCAACCTGCAGAGAATGATGGGAAGAAGTTCCAGCGGTTAGCACGGAGGAAACGTGAAGATCCATCATAACGGAGGTTAGCCTCGAAGAGGTAACGGCCTGCGAAATCGTAGTTAATACGACCGAAGAAGCCGGCTGTAGTCCATGAGTTATAAGCACCACCTACACTTGGCTTGGTGGTTGTTGTATCGAGAGTAGGAAGACCAGACATGATACCATTCTGCTGTGCCTTCATATTGCGCTTGCGGAACCATTCACTCTGGAAACCACCCATCACCTTCATATTGTGCTCACCAAATGAATGGCTGTACTCTGCAAAGAGGTTAGGGTTGAAATAGTTCGACTTGAATGAATACTCATACACACTTGATGTTGCATTGGTATCTACGTATGGATTGTTGTCGCAGTCATAGCCGTATGTGGTCTGCCAGTCACGGTGGTTGAACTCTGTATCAATACGGTAGTTCAGCTCTGCATTGAGAGTCAGGCCCTTTACAGGAGTTGCTACAAATGAAAGCTGCTGAGAAAGACGGTCTGTCTGGTTCTTAGCACGGCCACCATTCTGAAGACGTCCGATGTAAGACTCTGGCAACCAGTTGCCATTAGGATCGGTAGTTGGCAAAATAGGCCAATAACGGCACATATTGTGGAAGAACACATCTGTACCATTAATCAAATCACCAGAAGAATCGAAGTCATTACGTGAGAAACGGGTATTATAGGTCATGCGCAACCAGTTGGTTATCTGAGCGTTGATCTTACCAGTCATGGTATAACGCTGCATGCTATCATCACCATGACGGAGAAGACCACCACGGTTGAGATAGTTACCTGATGCATAGTACTGCAAACGATCATCACCACCATTGATGCTCAAGGTATGCTCCTGTGAGAAGCTGGTACCAAACTGCTCCTTGAGCCAGTCAGTATTACCAAGAGGCAAGAGTGGCGTATTATCCCAAACCTCCCAACGGTTGTTGCTGTTCTTGAACATCTTCTGCATGGTAGGATCGCTCTGAGCCTTCTTGATCTGCTCGAGCTTCTCATCTGTAAACCAGACACCTGCACCGCTACCAACAGATGCATCGTTCATGTACTTAGCCCATGTGTAAGAGTCCATCATCTCCGGCATATTGAGAGGAGAATCGAAACGGAATGAGTTGTTGTAGTTAATAGAAGTCTTACCCTTCTTACCACTCTTGGTAGTAATAAGGATTACACCACCGGCAGCACGTGAACCGTAGATGGAAGAAGCTGAAGCATCCTTCAATACAGAAATGTTCTCGATGTCCTGTGGGTTGAGTGCGTTCATATCGCCCTCCATGCCGTCGATAAGCACGAGTGGAGATACAGAAGAACCGGCACCGATAGTACCTGTACCACGGATATTAAAATTCTTGGTTGAATTAAGAGTACCACCACTGCTTGGTGTAGAGAAGTTCATACCGGCTACTGCACCCTGAAGAGCATCAACAACAGAGTTGACTGGGCGAGCGCCGAGAGTCTTGGAATCAACGGTAGAAACGGCACCAGTGAGATTTACCTTCTTCTGAGTACCGAAACCGACAACAACGACCTCGTTCAGGGTCTTGCTGTCTTCCTGCAAGGTTACATTGATGGCACCACCCTTCCATACCTTCTCCACTGGTTCGAAGCCAATATAGCTGATACAGATTGTAGCACCATGCTGCACGTCGGAAAGCACAAAGTTACCATCCAAATCGGTGATGGCTCCACCCTGCTTTCCCTTAACTGTAACTGTAGCACCAATTACCGGCTCACCTGTAGGGTCAATAATGGTACCCGTGCACTGTCCATTCTTGGACTGATTAGTTTCCTGGATACGAGTCACCCCCCCAGCCCGTCCGAGAACGGCTGTTTGGGGTGTATCATAGAGGGCAGAACCG
>ERZ859732.96-NODE-96-length-34442-cov-12.750865_pt1 | contig 34442 bp, 29 predicted proteins | sample MGYA00510123_ERZ859732 | MGnify/ENA primary metagenome ERZ859732 (study PRJEB30046, sample SAMN00715133) | human gut metagenome | study: EMG produced TPA metagenomics assembly of the A metagenome-wide association study of gut microbiota in type 2...
ATCACATCTGCTGTGTTGATAGCAATCTCAGCCTGCTCCCTCATCTGGGACAGGATCACATCACTGCTGTCCGGTTCGATACCACCGGTATCGATCAGGGTAAAGGAACGGTCAAGCCAGCTGACATCGGCATAGATCCTGTCCCTTGTGATACCCGGTGTATCTTTTACAATTGATATTCTCTGCCCTGCCAGCATATTGAACAGGGTCGATTTGCCCACATTAGGTCTGCCTACTACTGCCACAACAGGCTTTCCCTTTCTTTTACTCATGTAGTACCTCCATTATTTTATGCTCTGTCAAGCACTGCATTTACAAAATCACGTCCGCTTGATTTTATAATATCTACCTTCACTTGTAAAGCCTTTTCCATCTCTGTAACAGTTACGTCATCCAGGAACACCTCTTCGCCGCTCCTTAAGACATTCTGTGGCAGATACAGGGCTTCTCCCAGTTCCCTGCCGGTAAGCTGGGCGATCAGATCCTGTCCTGTCAGAAGTCCGGATACTGTGATCATCTCTCCGAAGAAATCATTTCTGATCTCATAGACATGGATCATAAGTCCGGGAACCATCTCCATCATACGTGCTGCCATATCACAAATAAAGGGATATGCCAGTCTGGCTGTTGCCATAGATATTTCCCTTGATGAAAAATCCAGGGTACCTACACTGATCTTCTCCTGCAGTTCCTTCACTGCTTCTTCAAACTCATTAAGCAGAAGCCGCATCATGCCTACACCATTTTCGAGCTGCAGATAGCCGTCATAATTTTCTTCCTGTGGCAGTTCTTCTCCTGCCAGAATATACCATTCATCACTGGCATGGATAAAATGATTTCCATATTTCTGATAGCTCTCATTCTGGTAATGATGGATCGTAGAAAGTACCTCTCTGGCATCCTCCCTTGTGAACGGTTCCAGTGGAAACAGTCCGTCTCTGTATTTTGAAAGCCCAACCGGCACCACAGATACACTCTGCAGATTGGGAATATATCTCATCATCTCACGGATGCTGAATGCCAGTTCTTCTCCGTCGTTGACTCCCTTACACAGTACGATCTGACCATTCATCTCAATTCCTGCTTCATTTAATCTGTCAACCTTTTTAAGTGCTTCTCCGGCAAATCTGTTATTCAGCATTTTACATCTCAGCTCTGGATTCATGGTCTGAAAGGAAATATTGATGGGTGAAAGGTGATACTGGATGATCCTGTCAAGGTCATGGTCAGACATATTCGTCAGAGTCACATAATTTCCCTGCAGAAAAGACAGCCGGGAATCATCATCCTTAAAATAAAGTGTCTCTCTCATCCCCGGCGGCATCTGATCAATAAAACAGAACATGCATTTATTGGTACAGGAACGATAATCGCTCATAAGACCGTTTTCAAACTCCATCCCAAGATCATCATCATAATCCTTCTCGATCTCAAGCAGCCATTCTTCTCCATATGATTTACGGATCAACACCTCTATATATTCATCTTTGATCATATAACGATAATCAAATACATCTTTTATTTCTTTATCGTTGATTGCAAGCAGATAATCACCCGGTTCTATTTCCATCTCTTCTGCAATGGAGCCCGGATAGACTACCGTAATTAAATGTTCTATTTTCTTCACAGTTATTTGGAGAGAATCCTTCATCTTCTGCAGTAATGTCTTCCAGTCCAATCACTTTTGTAGCCGATAGTCTTAAGAACGTATCCACTCGTTTTTGATATTCTTCTAAAGAATTATGCTTTCCATTGGCTACAGAAACATTGCCTCTTGAATAACTAAGATATGGATTCATACCATCTGATAATAATGACTTAAGTACACGAAGCGACCCTTTAGCTTCTCTATCACCATTAATATCAACAGAATCTTCTGTTTCAAGGAGTTTAGTATAAATACTATTTTGATTAAATACTATATCTCGACTTCCGTCAGTTAATTTAAACACGGCTCCTTCTGACAACGCAGTTAACAAATGGAACATATGTTGTTCGCATTCAGGATCCACATTTATACTAAATCCAACCCATGAAAGAAGCACTCTAATATAAGCATCATAATTACTCTCAATTAAACTATGAATAATATCCGCATTAACGGTGTATAGTAATTTTTTAGGATATCTAGTACCTCCGGTTCTTTCCGCACTTGCAGCTTTACCATCTTCAACAAAACTTACTTTGGCAAGTTTCCAGACAAGCTCAAATGCAACAATTAATGCTTCCATCTGAGACTTAAACAGCTGATTTTCATTTATCTCATTTATCAAGGTTTCTAAATCAATTGCATCCTCTTGACAGATTTCAGAAAGTCCATCTAATACCCACTGATCCAATTCATCTGTCATAACAATACTGTCACCATTTTGCTGAGAGTAAACAAGTTCTGAAGGTCGATCTGCACACTCCCATAATAAAATAGCAAGAGCAATGGTTCCCTTTACATGGGGAAGAGAAGACTTGATTCCAAGTTTTAAGTCCAACTCATCATATATAGATAAATTTTCGGGTCTATTCATGGCTAGTTTCCTCCTTAATATCTTCCATAATAACCTCCGCTATCGCAGCTGCTAGTAAAGGTGGGACAGCATTACCAACTTGTTTCATTTGAGAACCTTTGTTTCCTATAAAATGAAAATTATCTGGAAACGACTGTATTCTTGCAGCCTCTCTTACTGTAATAGCTCTATTCAAAAAAGGATGCGTAAATTTACCAGAAGACGGTGTGTCAAATCTAGTTGTTATAGTCACTGAGATTTCATCCTTTCTCATTCTTGTCCATGTTCCACTGTAAATAGACTTTGTAAGGTGTTCTTCCGGCAGAACCTCTCGACCTGCATTTGGGGGTATTAGAGCCAGTCTTTCTAATGCCAATGGCGAATGCTTGGTAGCTACATGATTGAATAAAGTTGAAGAACCTAATCTTAACATTTTCTCGTAATCACTCTCTGCAGGATACTTGTACTCCTGTTCCTCAGAACCCTCTCCTGACTCCAAATATGCTAAATCACTTATAGCATCCCAAATTGTCACTTTGTTTCCTTGCGGAGCAGGCAGTTTGGGAGCATCTCCATTAAGTTTTCCGATAATTACTGCACGTCTTCTATTTTGAGGGACTCCATAATCCGATGCATTTAATACGCCGTATTCCAAAGAAAAACCTAATTTATTAAACAGCTCCTCTATTTCGCTCCTAAAAAAACCGCCCTCAGCAGTTAATAAATTAGGGACATTTTCCATGACAAAATATTTAGGTTTTATTAATTCAACTACCGAAACATAATACTTGAAAAGAAAATTTCTTTCATCGTGAATCGTTTTTCTCTGTCCCTTTTGAGAAAATCCCTGACATGGAGGTCCACCAATAATAACATCAATTGTTCCCGCCAATTTGCCAAATGTTTCTTCTAAGTCAAGTGAGGTAATATCTCCCACTATCATTTTAGTATTTTTATGATTAGCTATATATGATGCAGCAATTGATGTATCATATTCATTTGCTAATACAACATCAAAGCCTTTTTTCTCAAAACCGAGAGAAAGTCCACCTACTCCTGCAAACAAATCAATCACTCTTGGTTTCATTTATTTTCTCCCTCGATTCTTGATTTTGCCATTGAAAAATACGTTTCATTCAACTCTATACCTATGAAATTCCGTTCAGTACGTTTAGCAACCACCCCTGTTGTACCACTTCCCATAAAAGGATCTAAAACCCAATCTTCTCTGTTGGAAAGTAATTCCACAAAGTGTTGCATCAAACCTTCCGGTTTCTGTGTAGGGTGCTTTCCATATTTTCTTTCTCCATTCGATGTCACTGCCGTTTCAACAAAATCATGAAACATTGCCCCTTCATTGTTAAATGTTCCAGTACGCGTTTTATAAGTAAAATACACCCAAGCTTCAGTTGAATTAACAAAATGCAAATTCATATTTCTGGGCATTGGATTTGTTTTATGCCATATTCCTGTTGTCTTATAATAAAACCCATGCTTTTCCGCTAATTTAATGATGGTCTCAACCTTAATAATTGCCATAAAAACAATCATTGTTCCACCCTTTTTCATCACTCTGGCTGAAGACTTAAAGAATGCATCCATTGATTTCTCCCACTCTTCAAACTCCATATCGTCCCACCCTGCGGAACCAAAAAAATTATCTCTCATTTTACTCAGATTCGTATCACGATTTTTCATAAAATTACCCAAATTATATGGAGGATCTGTCACAATGAGATCAATTGTATGATCTTTAATATTTTTTTTCATTGCTTCAATGCAGTCACTATTATAAAGTCTTATTTGTGGCATTGTTAATTCTTCCTTCCTGTGTAATATTGATTTATTCTGCACTTTTACCACTCGCTATCCATTCATCTAATTCTGAACGTTTGAATTTCCACAATTTACCTATGCGATACACGGGTAGGTCTGGTTTCTTTTTTATCCAATTTCTCAACGTTACTGTTTTTATTCCTAAATATCCTGCAGCTTCATCAATACCAATATAATTATCCTCAGTCGCATTTCTTTTGCTCATTTTTCTCACTCCTGTGTTTTTGGCTTTAGACACAAATGTACATAATAAATTTTATCACTTTCCCACTTATTTTTCAATATATTTCATTATATTTTGTTATATTATCTTATATTTTTTAATAATTGAATGCGTTTTTATCGTTAATCTAAATTCATGATACATCAAAAGGACTTTTCCAAAGACTTTTTGAGAATCTTTAGAAAAATCCTTATCCATCAAATCATTAAATGTACCTACAGAATGCCGCCTTCATCTTAACCATTACATCAGCAAGCCATTCAAACTGAGATTCCCATTGACTCTTGTTTGCAAATTGAACCGATTTCTCAAGTACTATCCTGCTTGCTTTTCTGTCCGGTAGTTCTCTCCAATCAAACGATAATCCACATAACGATTCTATATTCTCTTTATTTTCCAAAAGAGAATTATATAAATCAGGGTCATCATTAATATACAGTTCCACATCCAATTCATCCCTCTTTTGAATCTGAGATACTGCAATATGGCATGCCGAAGAACCAATACTGAAATTCATCCAATGATCTGTAGACGGTTTTCTTCTCTTGAAGTTCTTTGCAAATACCGGAATATTAAAAGCGTAATCTTCAAATGCCACCCAATAATCATATCTCGATTGCTGAGTTTTATTGACAGACTCACTCTTCTTTACTTCTTTCGTCCAATCATTTGGTCTTTCTATTATTTCAAACTTAACTGCTGGCTCCGAATTTCCAATCCTGTACAGTTTAATTTCGCATAAAAAGAAACCAACATTATCATCAGTGTGATTATTCAACCACTCAATAGCTGCTTTATGCTCCTCACGTGCATGCTTTACAACCCAAATCACAACATCCGCAGACTTTCCAGATGCATATGTAATCAGTTTTCCAAGATGATCATGATTGGTATCTTCCAACTGATTTTCAATTATGATTTTTCTATCAGTTCCCGTTTCAGACGCAAAAATGTCAACGTTAAAATCTCCAACAGAGGATTCTGTTTCATCAACAGTAATATCCATTCCAACCGCATCAGCTAACAAGGATATGTTATCATCCTGCGAAAGCCAAGGAGTAAAATCAAGGGCTTCATGCGGCCAAACAGTACGCAAATCCTTTATTTCTTCTAATCTGCTCAAATTAATCACTTTTAATCTTGCCTCCTTCTCAATCATTTTTATTGAACCCCTCTAGGGTTCAAATCTCTTATATCCATCTCCTAGTGTCAACCCCACCGAGTAGACCAATTCCCACTAGGCTATTTACAAGCATCAAAAAAGGACTTTCCGCAAGACTTCATACACTTTTTAACGATAGCCTCTAAGAAAGTCCTTTAACTGCTACACTATATTTACTTGTCAGGGTTCACCTTTGACATCAAAACTACCGTCTCCACATGAACTGTATTCACAAACTGATCCACAGCACATGCCTTTACTACCCTATAACCTCTCTCCTGCAGGGTCACAAGGTCTCTTGCAAGGGAGGTTGGCTTACAGCTTATATACACAAGCTCGTCAACGCCGTAGTCAATGATCTTCTCCAGTGCCTTTGGATTTATTCCGTCACGAGGTGGATCAAGGACAATTATATCCGGCTTATCGGTTATGGAATCTATGACCTTAAGCACATCCCCTGCTATAAACTCGCAGTTATCAAGGCCGTTCAGTTCGGCATTTGCCCTGGCTGCGTCCACTGCCTCAGAGACTATTTCAACACCCACAACCTTCCTTGCTACAGCAGACAACATCTGGGCGATGGTTCCGGTTCCGCTGTAGAGGTCAAATATCACCTTGTCTCTGGTGTCCCCCACATACTCCCTTGCTTTGCTGTAGAGTCGTTCCGCACTGGCAGTATTTGTCTGGAAGAATGAGAATGGGGAAATCTTAAACTTAAGTCCCAGCAATTCTTCGTAAATAAACTCTGTTCCATACAGCACGTCTAACTTTTCACATATTACTGCATCTGCCATTGAGTCATTTGTGGTATGGAGTATGCCAGCAATCTTTCCTGAAAGGCTGCCGGATTTCTCAAGTCGAAGAAGTCCTGCCACATATTCGTCAAGATCCATTGCTTCTATATTCTGTGAACTTGTCACAAGATTAATGAGCAGTTCCTTTGAAGTGTATGACTGCCTTATGACAAGATGCCTGAGCAGACCTGTGTGCTGTATCTTCCTGTAATATGGAAGTTCATTATCCTTACAGAACTTCACAGTGTAATCTACGATTGCATTGTAATCCGGACTGACGATATCGCAGTCAACCATCTGAACTATGTCATACATGCTGTTCTTCTTGTGCAGTCCAAGGGCAAGGGGGCCATCCTTATATTCATCTCCAAATGAATATTCCATCTTATTTCTATATCCGGATGTAACAGGAGAACCAATTATCCCTTCCCATTTGTATGGATCTTCTTCTGTATTTATCACCCCATCTAAAAGCTTCTTCACCATATCTGCTTTCAACTTCAACTGATTCTCATAGCTCATGGTCTGATAGTTGCAGCCTCCACACTGACCGAAATGTGAGCACACCGGTTTACTATCTTCAAGAGGTGACGGCTTGAGGACTTCCAAGGTTCTTGCTTCTGCCCGGCCGCTCTTTAATTTTATTACCTGTGCACTTACCTCCTGTCCGGGAAGTGCCCCTTTTATTGTAACCTTTCTATCGCCACACATGAAGCTTCCCTTGTTTGGGAAATCATATTCTGCGATTGTTCCTGTTATTATGTCACGCTTCTTCAATCCTGTATCCTCCATATACTGTAATCCCGACTCATATTTCCATTACATTAATTTAAGTCATAATCCAAGTCACAACCTGTATCTATCTCCAACAAAGGGGCAGCTTACTGGGCTGCCCCTTACTTTCCACTAAATAGACTCTCCTTAAGAGAATCCATCGGTGTAGGATCTGTACTCTCTCTTTAAAAGAACCAATCAGTGTAGGATCTGTACTCTCTCTTTAATGAGTTTTCTGCGAAGAATGGTGTGCCGTTCTGGTCGAATTCCAGAAGGATGAATTTACCCTCTGCACCGTCCCGCGGAAGTGCCAGCGAGCCGGGATTTACAATGTATATTCCATTGCGGTTCTCCACCTTCTGCACATGGGTATGTCCGTACAGTACGATGTCATAGCCGTTCCTCACCGCAAACTCATAGAGATCGTCAGTTCCAAAGCCCACCTTATGCAAATGTCCGTGGGTTATGAATACCTTCTTTCCCTCGATCTCGAGCTCTTCCTCCCGTGGAAGTCCACACATAAAATCATTATTTCCTGCGATCATGTGGATCTCGCAATCGAACATTTCCTCCACATAATCAAGATCTCCGGCAATGTCTCCAAGATGGATCACCATGTCCACCTCACCCACCTTCTCAGCAACCTTTACAATGCTGCTTCGTCTTCCATGAGTATCACTAATTATCAGAATTTTCATCGATTACTTCCTTTATCAATCTAAGTGCATTTCCTCTGTGGCTTATCTCGTTCTTCTCCTCAGGTGACAGCTCTGCTGTTGACACACCTCTGTCCGGCAGGAAGAAGATAGGATCATATCCAAATCCATTCTCGCCACGCTCTTCATATCCTATTATTCCCTCTATGGTTCCGCGTCTTGTTATTGTCCTGCCATCCGGAAATGCTGCCGCAATGGCACATACGAACCTGGCTGTCCTCTCGCTGTCAGGAACTCCCTCAAGCTTGTCTATGATAGCCTTGTTCTTAATTCTGTAGGATGTATCCTCCCCCATAAATCTTGCTGAATATATTCCCGGTGCCTTGTCCAGATAGTCAACCTCAAGGCCGGAATCGTCTGCCAGTACAAGGCAATTTGCCACATTTCTGATAGCCTCAGCCTTGATTATGGCATTCTCTTCAAATGTCTTTCCATCCTCAACTATATCTATGTCTATTCCCGCTTCCTTCATGGACTGTATCTCATATCCACAATCCGCAAGGATCATGCGGATCTCTTTCATCTTATTTTCATTCCCTGTTGCAAATATTAGCTTCTTCATACGCTTCTCCTTCTTACGCCAACACAAATCTCATCCATTATGTGATTCATCACACGATATCATAAATTCCGACTGCAACGCCATTTTTACACCTATCACACATTCTCATAAATGTCACCTGCAACGCCATTTTTCATACCCATCACAGGTGCTGTCTGCAATGTCAATTTATGACATGTCGTCTTCACCTATATAGCCATTGCCAAAGTCTCTTCATGTCATGATCTTCTCGGTGGCTTCGGTCCCATAAACTGATAGAAATAGGACTTTATCATTCCGTTGTATATCTTCCTGTTCTTGTCGGCTTTTCTGCCTATATATTTCTCAGCGTCCTTGTAAGAGGTGATCAGGAACATGGACCAGCTATCCAGATTTCTATAGGCTTCACCAATGGTTCTGTACAACTCCGGAAGGGCTTCCTTCTCCTCAAGTCTCTCACCGTAAGGTGGATTGGTCATTACAAAGCCATACTTCTTAGGATTGCTGAGATCCTTAACATCCCTCTGCTGAAAATGAATATGCTTGTCCACGCCTGCACATCTGGCATTCTCCATGGCACACTTCACTATGTCGCCGTCCAGATCGTAGCCCTGGATATTCATCTTCACGTCATTATCTATCATGTCATGAGCCTCGTCTATGGTCTCATACCACATCCTTTTATTTCCGATCTTCACCCACTCCGCTGCGGTGAAGTCCCTGTCCATTCCCGGTGCGATATTTGCCCCGATCATGGCAGCCTCTATTGGAAATGTTCCGCTTCCGCAGAAAGGATCCACCAGCACTCTGTCCTTGTGCCACGGTGTCAGCATAATAAGAGCAGCCGCCAGAGTCTCTGAGATCGGTGCCTTACCTACCAGCCTTCTGTAGCCTCTCTTGTGAAGAGATATTCCCGAGGTGTCGATTGCCAGGGTAACTATGTCCTTGAAGATAAATACGCGGACAGGATATGACGCCCCTTCCTCTGTGAACCAGTTCACATGGTAGGTCTGCTTCATCCTCTCAACCATTGCTTTCTTCACAATGGACTGGATATCTGACGGTGAAAATAATGCACTCTTGTTGGAGGTTGCCTTTGAAACCCAGAACTTCGCGTCCCTGGTAAGTATATTCTCCCAAGGTATCGCCTTCGTCCCCTCAAAGAGCTCGTCAAATGTGGTTGCCTTGAAGCTTCCACACTTAAGCATGATCCTCTCTGCGGTCCTTATGAATACATTTGCCCGGGCTATTGCTTCCACATCTCCTGCAAATGTAATACGCCCGTCCTCCACAGACACGATCTCGTATCCAAGCTCCAATATTTCCTTCTTCAGTACTGACTCCAGACCAAAATGGCAGGGAGCAATAAGCTCCACTCTGTCTAAATTATCTATCATCCCGTATTTACTCCTGATCAAGTTCTAAAATAAAACCTTAAATCCAGGCTCCACACCTTCCCTACACCGGAGAATATATTACAGAGCCCGGATTCTTAATTTATCTGTTTATCAATGTCATATCACAAGATCTTATACATACCGAACACCTCATATATGACATTTCTATATTTTATACTTTCCTCTTTAAACCATTGTCATTACAGCTCTGCAATTTATACTTTGCATTTTAAGATCATTGCAGTAATAATTTTGGCATAATTACTTTACGATCTGCTGAGCGCTCCCTTGTACTGCTTCAATCCGCCCACGGCATTAACAACATCATAGCCGTCATCAAATAACCGCTTGGCAGCCACAGCACTGCTTCCTCCATGCATACAATACACCAGCAGGGTCTTGCTTTTCGGCAGCCTGTAATTCTTTGACTTTATTGTATCTAAAGGAACATTCAGGGCAAGAGGTATATGCCCCGAATCAAATTCCTCTTTGGTCCGAACATCAATTATGATACCACCTGTATTCATGGCCTCTGAAATGATGTTCCTTATGGGAATATTTCTGAATCTCATAACATCAAGAACCTCTCAGTCAACGTGATCTCCTATTATACGGGGTGCATGATATTATAATATTCCCGGAAAAATGTAATGTGTCTACATCTTAAACCCAAACACTCTGCGATTTTAATGTGTTCACATCGCAAGTCAAAGTATCCGTGTTTCCTGTGATTTTAATAAACTTAAATAAGCTGTGAAAGTCTCTCCTCTACCTGGGTCTTCATCTCTGTATACTTTGCAAGCTTAGCTCTCTCTTCCTCAACCTTTGCTGCAGGTGCCTTGTCAACAAACTTAGGATTTGCAAGCATGCCTGAAGCTCTCTTTATCTCGCCCTCAAGCCTCTTAACCTCGCCCTTGAGTCTCTCGATCTCCTTGTCGATATCAACAAGCTCTGCAAGAGGAATGTAAAGCACTGCATCATGGATAACTGTTGATACAGCATTTGCATCTATTCCTGTCTTATCCTCCTGAACATATACAGCATTAGCATATCCAAGGGTTGCGAAGAAGTTCTTTGAAGCCTCGAACCTGTCTCTTATCTCCGACTTTTCTGACACTACATAAACCGAGGCCTTCTTGCTTGGTGGTACATTCATTCCTGTACGGAGATTTCTGATGGCACGGACTGCTGCCTTGATGGTATCAACAGCTTCCTCGTCTGCCTTGAAGCTCCACTCTTCCTTGTACTCAGGCCACTTGGAGATCATGATAGACTCCTCCTCATCCTGAATGTTACAGAAGATCTCCTCTGTGATAAATGGCATGTATGGGTGCAGAAGCTTCAACGCATTTATAAGGACTGTCTTGAGCGTCCAGAGAGCTGCTGCCTTTGTGGTGTCATCATCATTGTAGAGTCTTGGCTTAACCATCTCTATATACCAGTCACAGAATTCCTCCCAGATGAAGTCGTATACCTTCTGAACAGCAATACCGAGCTCGTACTTGTCAAGGTTTTCTGTTACAGCTACCGCAAGGTCATTTACCTTTGAAAGTATCCATCTGTCTGCAATGGTAAGGTCGCTTAACTTAACCTGTGAGAAGTCTGCCTTCTCCATATTCATCATTATGAAACGAGTTGCGTTCCATATCTTATTTGCAAAGTTTCTTGAGTTCTCAACACGCTCCCAGTAGAAACGCATATCATTTCCGGGTGCATTACCTGTGATAAGTGTGAGACGGAGTGCGTCTGCACCGTACTTGTCGATAACCTCAAGAGGGTCGATACCATTTCCAAGGGATTTACTCATCTTACGTCCCTGATCATCACGGACAAGGCCGTGGATAAGCACATGCTTGAATGGGCTCTTTCCTGTCTGCTCCAGTGCTGAGAATACCATACGGATTACCCAGAAGAAGATGATGTCATATCCTGTTACAAGCACACTTGTAGGATAGAAGTAATCATACTCAGGAGTCTTGTCAGGCCAGCCGAGAGTTGAAAATGGCCATAATGCTGATGAGAACCATGTATCAAGGGTATCCTCATCCTGTGTTATATTTGCACTTCCGCACTTGCTGCACTTGCAAGGTGTCTGTCTGCTTACTGTTGTTGCACCACAGTCTGCACAGTACCATGCAGGTATTCTGTGTCCCCACCAGAGCTGTCTTGATATACACCAGTCTCTGATGTTCTCCAGCCAGTGGATATATGTCTTGTCAAACTGCTCAGGTACAAATGAAAGCTCATCTGTCTTAACTACCTTGAGGGCAGCCTCACCCATTTCCTTCATACGTACGAACCACTGAGGCTTGATCATTGGCTCAACAGTTGTCTTACATCTGTCATGAGTACCTACGTTATGGCTGTGCGGAACAACCTTAACCAGAAGTCCCAGAGCGTCAAGGTCTGCAACCATCTGCTTTCTTGCCTCATAACGATCCATTCCGGCATATCTGCCTCCCAGCTCGTTAATGGTGGCATCATCATTCAAGATATTTATCTCTTCAAGATTATGACGCTTTCCTACCTCGAAGTCGTTAGGGTCGTGGGCAGGTGTAATCTTAACACAGCCTGTTCCGAACTCCTTGTCAACATACGGATCCGCAATAACAGGGATCTGTCTGTCGGTAAGAGGAAGCTCCAACATCTTTCCTACTATATCCTTATATCTCTCATCATCAGGATTTACAGCTACGGCTGTATCACCGAGAAGTGTCTCTGGACGGGTTGTAGCAATCTCTACGAATCTTCCCGGCTCTCCAACTACAGGATAGTTGATATGCCAGAAATGTCCTTCCTGCTCCTCATGTATAACCTCAGCGTCTGAGATAGATGTCTTACATACAGGACACCAGTTTATGATCCTTGAACCCTTGTAGATATAGCCCTTCTCATAGAGATTACAGAACACCTCTGTAACGGCCTTTGAGCAGCCCTCATCCATGGTAAATCTCTCACGATCCCAGTCGGCGGATGAACCCATCTTCTTAAGCTGGCTGACGATACGGTTGCCGTACTCTTCCTTCCATGCCCAGGCATGCTTCAAGAATGCCTCACGTCCGATCTCCTTCTTATCTATTCCCTCGGCCTTAAGCTTCTCTGTAACCTTAACCTCTGTTGCTATTGCGGCATGATCGGTTCCCGGCTGCCACAATGCTGAGTATCCCTGCATTCTCTTAAATCTGATGAGGATATCCTGCATTGTATTGTCAAGAGCGTGTCCCATGTGAAGCTGTCCTGTTACATTTGGAGGTGGCATTACTATTGTAAATGGCTTCTTACTCCTGTCTACCTCTGCATGGAAATACTTCTTCTCTTCCCATTTCCTGTACAGTCTGTCTTCAATCTCCGCCGGATTGTAGGTTTTTTCTAGTTCTTTCATAATCTGCATCCTTTCTATCTAATGGCACGGCTCACGAAGTTATGGCGTGCTTTTCTTTATAATAATGTCTGTGACACCTTCTTTAATATTTACGCATATTGCATTATAAATCTATATCTGCAAATTGTCACTATGCCAGCTGTTTTCTGAAATCGTCCTTAAGCTCCGTAAGAACGCTGTCCACTCGTCTGTCATAGTCGGAAATATTTCCATGAAGCTTATTATACACCGCCTTCTGGACTTTATTATATATGGTCATCTCTGCCACATCATCCTTGCAGTCAGCGATCTCCATCATAACATCATCGAAGAAGCTCTCCGGCATACCATGTCTCTTGATCTCCCTCTTTAATGTGGCAGAATCCACAGTAACGGCTGTCACATAAAGATATTCTATCAGTGACTCCTCATTGTGGTTAAGCTTATATGCCTTAAGGAAGCACTGTCTCGCCTCCTCCCTCTGGAGATTTCCGGACAACACCACAGCCTTGTTGTGATATACATTTCCGAGGAACACCTCCGTGCCCTGGGACTCAGGAAAATTCTTTATTATCTCATCATACATAGCTCCGGCTTTTATGTAATGCTTATAGCGATAATAGCCGTCAGCCTTAGCCTTTAAAAGCTCGTACTTTGAATATCCCCTTATCTTCTGGCACTCCTTCATGAAGGCACGTATCTCGTCTGTTCCATAATAATTGCCGGCGGTGATTATTTCAATAAGAATATCCTGGGTAAATGCTTCTTTCTCCATGAGACTTTCAAGCCTTCCCGCAAGCTCCGGCATATCCAGTTCCTTCCTTATCCACATGGCAAGCCGTTCCGTTACATCATCCCTGCCGATCAGCACCATGTTGTTGTATATATAGTAACACAGCTCTTCATAGGAATAGACCGACACCTTAGTGTTTAGGAACATATAAGGATCATCTGCAGTTTTAGTCTTGCATACTATTATCTTCCCCATGCAAATCGAATTCCTTCCTGTATATCTTGTTCGTGGTAGGATAGAGCATACCAAAGCCCTCATCCCTTATTATCATGGCTCCGCTTTCGCTGTCATAAAACTCCACCTCAAGTGATATCTTTGTAGTCTTCGGCGGTCTCTTAGGCAGACCTGCAATCTGCATACTCTGGACCGTCTTATCTCCTGTCAGCATATTTCTGAATACTATATCAAGTCTGTCTGTATCGTCTAAGAAAATGCTGATCTTATTTCTTGTATTGAACCATTCCCTGCCTGCTTCCGAGATGATATACAGGGAATTGGCATTGTCCATAAGGTTGATACCCACGTCATACATCACTACCGTATCTGAACAGATGATGTAATTGTCCAGCACATCTCTCTTCTCATGTACTGCAAATGCTCTGTAGCAGGCGCCCTTCACGTACATGTTCTGTCCGGCAAATACTCTTCTGCCCTGGCACAGGAAATTGGTGGATCTCTCCATCCAGTCACCATCAAAGCCCACACCTGTAAGGTATACAGAAGAAATGTTCTCCAGTGTGACAGTCTCCTTAACCACCTCTAAAAAGAGATCGTCAAGATCCTCCCTGTCAGCAGCCTGACCATCCCCGGACATCTTGTCTGAGAAATCAGCCTCGCTTATCTCTATCCTGTACGGAGATCTGTTTCTCTGCTGGCTTAGGCTGTAGTAGAACAATCCTTTTTTACTGTAGTCAAATAATGCCACGCTGTTGTTTCTAAGTACCTCAGGCTGATGGAATATATAATACACAGCACTTCTCTCGTGTCCCTGTATCTCAAACTGTTCCTCATCAAGCTTAAGTTCTATCCTCAGTTTCCTTAAAGCATCTATTATATAAGGATCTGTGTCTGCAACTGTGACCACCAGCTTCTCAATGGTATATTCATCAAAGCTCTTTAAGAACTCCTCCAGATGGAGCCTTGCCATCTTGACAAATAAATCCCTGGCCCTGTATTTCTTGTCATTTATCCATACATCGTCATTCAACATGACGCGGTTGTATATATCATCCACCAGCATACCTGAGCCGTCTATGCCCCGTCTCACCGCCTGGCTTCCCACATACCATTTCCTGTCGGCCTCCCCCTCTGTCTGTTCGGTCTTTGTTGCCACATACAGGGTATTAGGCAGGAGGTAGGAAGCTTCATCTGCAGTATCACTTACAGATTCAGGTTCTCTCTTCTGTATATTGTAATAACTAAGCTGTGTATGATCCGGCTCTATATCCATGCCGAGATACAATGAAAATTCCGCCATTTATCTATCTCCTGCAAATTTCTGTTTGCTAAAATATCTGTACCATGCTACCCTTATGGACTCGTGACATTGCCTACAATATGATCAGGTTCTCCTCGAAGAAATGTATATTGTTAAGATATGTCTCCATGGCCTCCATAAGGGCCTGGTCATCTCTTGTTTCCTGACTTATGAGCATGTGGTTTATAAGCTCAAATCTGTTGCTGCTTCCCTTGTCGAGTGGCTTATTCTTTAATGCTTCACTCTCCACTATGGAGCTTCTGCCGCTCTCATCACAATCTATTGAATATACGAGATTTTCCCCATGGAATACAACCACTTCCTTAACATACACTCCCGGTATTATCTCGTTCATCCTTTCGGATTTGTACTTCGCCATATTAACGCTTTCATTTCCGAAGCTGTAGCTGATCCATACCGACATGTCCTTCTCACCCTTGAATATTATGTAGGTCTTGAAGTCTGTGTCTCCCGGCAGCGTTACGAAGCTTACAAAGGCACGGAAAAACGGGAGTATCTTTCCCGCACTCACAAATGCCTTCACATTCTTTCTGATCCATTCCTTCTGCTCCCTGTTGTAATGTCCTCCGCAATTGCTGAAGAAATACAGCAGTGCCATTCTGGATATCTCGTCTGTAATATTCATTTTCTCTATCTCACAGTACAGGCACTCCATGACATTCGCAGGAATCTTCTGTTCCTTTATAAGGTACTGGTGGGCACAATACCTGAGGAAGGCCTTTATGACCATGCCTCTGCTCCTGCCCTTGTAGTACACATCAAATATATCATATATGGATTCCGTATATCCATTTGCGAACATACTCTGGGCAAGGATATTCTCTGCCAGCATATCTATATCTCTGTAGGTATTGCTTACGCTCTTGAAGAGATCTGCCATGTCCGTGGTGGAACCGTTGAAATTATTTCCAAGGAAAGAAAGAATGTTCTTCGTTGCGTAGCCTCTCTTGTAGAGATATACGCACATGGATATCAGCTCCCTGGTATCCTCGTACTTCTTGCTGCCTATGCCATACTCCGCAAGCTTCACCAACGGCTCGGCTGCCACATCCATATAGCCGAACCTCATCACCATGTCAAATGCCATGTCCATAAGTTCAAGCTCTACCATATACTCTGTAAGCTCTGTGGAGTCATAAGGCTTAACATAGTCAAGATCCAGCTTAAGCATGTATTTCGCAAGTATCTCACCATCATAATTCTCATGATAGTAGCTGATCATCTGTCTTACAGCCTGCTGCCTGATCTTGTCTGAAAGCTCAGGACAGGCAATTATGTTTCTGGCAATATTTATATGTTCTGAATCCTTATTATCAAAGCTGTCAATGTTGTTGTATGCACATAACAGATATCTGTAATCCTTGAAATTATATTCCTTGCAGATATCCATATAGCTCTTCTCATCCACGATCCTCTCAAGCCTGTATCCCACAGATCCGGCATACCTGCCTCCCCTGCCGTCAAGGAGTGTGAGCACCACATCCTTTGATACAATCTCCACATAGGCTTCACCGTTTTTAACATTTACCACCTGGGCATCCTTAAGTTCCCCATGGCTTACGACCACTGTCTTTATGTTTTTATTCCTGCATACAAACTTTCTTCTGAATATTATATTTATCAGGGTCGGGGCAAATTCTTCGCTGACGGTCTCAGGCTCTAAGAACTCATCATAGATCACTGTGAGATCATCGCTCACCTCTCCCTTAACTATCATCTTCTCCATGAAGGCAGTCATGGATGGTGTATATTCATTATATACACTGCCATTTGCTTCCTTGTTCATGATTATGTTGGCGTAAAGGTATGCCAGTTCCTTCTCATCAAGGGTGTTCTTATATAAGAAGTATCTGAGTATCGCCTCAGGTATAAGGTCATATCTGGACTTGTCCATGCTCTTAAGGAAGCACTCGTTAAGCCCGATATACTTAAGATTATCCTCTAAGGCCTTTCTGTAATACTCATGATATGCCATGTCATACCTGTGATTTCTTATGAGGATACCACAGATCACATTAAGAGCCTCAGCGAACCTATGAACCTCATAGATCTCCTCAAGGAGCTTAAAGGCATGTTCATCAAAATTCTTAAGTCTTCCACATGCCTTGATATACTCCATCAATACATCTTCGGAAATAAAGTCATGCCTCATGCCCCATCTTATGGCCGATATCTCAAGAAGCCCTGCCTGCTTGCACATAAGAGGCTGCTTGTTGAACATGTCACATATCTCAAAATATATAACGGGACTGTTGATTCCCATATCGTACAGAGTCCGTATGTCCTCATATAAGGTCCATTTGTCCTCTGTGTATCTTATATCTATAAAAAGAAGTATCCAGAAGTAAAACAATTTATCCCTGTTGCTTCTGAAACACTCTCTGGTCATTGCTGCAGTCTCTTCAATTACAGTTTCATCCCTGGTAACCAGTGCCTTAAGGTAGCTGTAATAGCACCTCTCCATATCTCCATCTTTTCTCTCGGGATTTTCACTGTCTATCCTCTCAAACTCATGCTTTGCATACTCGATCCTTCCCTCAAGGATGTTCATATGGAGCAGCCCCAGCCTGTATAACTTCATCTCGGGTCTGAACTTGAGAAGTTCAACAAGACATATCTTGGTGGTATCTATGTACTTAGACAAATCTATCCTGTCAGTCCTGAAATCTATATATGCCCTGACTATTGCCTCTTCATCCCTCTTCACAGTCAGGTTCATCTCTCTGACCTTCGGAGCAACCTTCTCTGTATCCGGAAGCTTTATTCCTATCTTGATACAGATGGTCTGATACGGATTCTCAACGTAGATATTGCCGGTATTTACTCCGTCCTTGATCCTGTCAGGGTTGATAAGGAATGTGAGCTTACAGTTATTGCCTGTGAAGCTGTCACGATCGATCTCCGTCATCTCCGGCATAAGGAAATCACAGTCGCTCCTTACGGCAGCCTTCACATATCCCCAGGTATTCTTGCTTATATTGATACCGGCTCTCACAAGCTCAGTTGGCATTTCGATAAGGATCTCCTTCTCTGCCGCCTGCAGTGTAAGTGCCCTCTTCTTATGGGTGTACACAAGGAAATCTTCCATAGCCTGTTCCATGTTCACACATTTTCTCAGGCTGTGGTATGCCCTTGCCTCCATGTCCTTGTCCTTTAAGAACACTCTCTTGAAGTCATCATCAAGGAACACCGTAAGGGCTTCGTCCGGTGCCTCCTCTGCAAATGCAGCAAATTGGAACAGATCCTTTATCTTCTTATCTCCCACGGTGATCATCGGTTCAACCACTTCAATGTTATAAGGTATCCTGAACTCACCGCCGTCTGAGACCACATTTATATTACCCACAAATGTCTTTCCCGGTTCAATATTTTCTGCATTAAAAGAAAAGGCAATCTCATTCTTCCTGCCCACAAAGGTATGACTCTTGAAATCTATAAGGTATCTGCTGTCAAATACCATAAGCTTTATATTCATGTCATTTGCAGATTTAATTGTGAATGAACCCCTGTACAGGGTTCCCGCCTCTACCTCAAGAGCCAGTCTTGCCACGGATATCTCTACCTCAGGTCTCTTGACCTCGAACTCGCCCCTGGCATATTCTTCTACAATCGCCTTCATATCAAAATCTCCTGAACCAACATGTCACCCCGTTTTTTAATATCGGCAGTCGCCCAATGCAGACATGCAGACATGTCGCACTTTTTCCGTTGCCATTACATTAAAACAGGTCTTAGACTTGTTTTTAGACCTTATAATCTGTATAATTACATACAGACGTATAAAGTGATTATAACAAAAGAAGGTAATTTTTTAAACATTATAATTAGAAATGTATCAACTTTTCTCACATGAAGATGCGATACATTGCAGAAAGAGGGTTTTTTATGGTTAAGGGTACGCCAAATCTGTCTACAGAAAATCTCATTGCGAGCTATGAGACCGTGAGATACGATCTGAACATGAATCCTTTGGGGATTCCGGATTCTGTGAAGAATGTTGTAAGTGCTCATATTGACGCACTGTCTGAATACCCCGACAACAATTACACGGAGCTTAAGGACAGCATTTCTTCTTATGTGGGTGCTCCTGCCGGAAATATTATCATCGGCAGCAGTTCCTATGAATTTATCAAGCTGCTTATTGAATTCAATTCGCCTAAGAAAGCATTGCTCATCACTCCCGGTGCTCACAATTATGAGAAGCTGCTTAAGCTAAACGGCTGTGAGATAATTTACTACGAAACCAAGGCAGAGGACGACTTCGTCCTTGATATCGCCGACCTTATATCTAACTTAAGTGAAGAGCTTGATATGGTCTTCATCTCCAATCCAAACGGAACCACATCAAAGCTTATTGACAGGGAATCAATGAACTTCATTTGCAAGATCTGCACCGGAAACGATATCTTCCTGGTGGTTGACGAGGAATACATGGACTTCTGTGCCAACTGGCAGGATGAGACAGCCGTCCCACTGGCAAATGAGTACGACAACATGATCATCCTGAGAAATACTACCAAGTTCTTTGCTGTGCCGGGGCTCCGCCTTGCATATGCCATAACTTCAAATGCAGTATTCAAGAAAACTCTGGAAATCGCAGGATTTCCTTATTCCATCAACAGATTTGCCGAGTTAGCCGGAATTGATATGTTCAAGGACGCTTCCTACATATCCCGTTCTGCAGAAGTAATAACCACCGAGCGTAACCTTGTGTGCTCTGCTCTCTCTGCAAGAAAATCCATCAGGCTCATAAGGCCTGCGGCGAACTTTATGCTTGTGGAGCTGTTGAAGCCGGACATCACTGCCGCAGATGTGGTAAGCCACTGTGCGAACCGTGGATTATACATACGAAGCTGTGCCGACATGACCGGCCTTGGCAACAAGTACATCCGCTTCTGCTTCATGAATCCTAAGCAGAATGACCTTCTGGTAAATACAATCCTTGAGATTGTGTAAAGTAGAGCAGCAACCATTAGAAATTGCCTACGGCAAGGGTTGCTGCAGCGTAACGATGTCACGGACATCATTACAATAAATAAATAAAAAAAAAAAAAAACGAAATCGTTTTACGAGTCGTGCAAATAAGAAAGGGGTAAATAACATGCAATTCGAACCAATCAAAGTTACATCATCTTATAACAATTCATTAGACATCAAGGTTGTAAATGGCCATTTCGCCACCAACCACTCACACATCAATCAGTACATTGATATGACAACCATCAAGGTCAGAGGAAAGATGGCTCTGGCTGCTGCCCGTGCAATGGCAACAGAATATATTTCATCTACAATAGTTGATACTATTGTATGTATGGATGGCACAGAGGTCATCGGTGCTTATCTTGCAGACGCACTTACTGCAAATGGTATCGTGTCAATGAACCAGCACCAGACCATATACATTGTAACTCCTGAGGTTCACAGCTCAGGCCAGCTCATCTTCCGTGACAACCTCCAGCCTATGATCAAGGGCAAGAATGTTCTTCTTCTCCTTGCTTCAGCCACAACAGGTAAAACTATCAAGAAGAGCCTTGAGTGTATTGAGTATTACGGCGGTACTATTTCAGGCATTTCAGCGATATTCTCAGCTACAGCAGAAGTAGATGGTTATCCTGTTCATTCACTGTTCAACTCAAAGGATCTTCCTGATTACAAGACATACCCTCATGAGGAGTGTCCTATGTGTAAGGCAGGCCAGAAGATCGAGGCTATTGTTAACAGTTATGGATATTCTGTGCTGTAAGACTGTCAGGTAAGCCAGGTAGTAAACAATCATGACGACAAACAGGGAGATATAGCCCTGGTGACACGCATTCGCTATGGTCACTGCGGGTTATATCTCCCTGCTTGTCTGTATGCGTTTTACGCATATTTTCTATTTACTTATGAGCATTCTTAGCCTTGGTCTTGTATATTGCCTTCTGGAATGCGATTACATTATCCATGCCGTAGAGTTTTACCTTTAAGGCTATTTTGCCACCTGCATATTCAACAAAGAGGTACTTATTCTTTGTGATGAAAAAAATAATGATATATGCCAATGGTATCATTATTGCTAATGCCAATACCACACCATTCATACTCTTAGGGACTGCTGACCTGATGATGAGTCCGATTATGAATATCACCACCGCGCTGATCAAAAAACCAACACGGCTTGTATTCGCAATTTTGGTTCCTGTAATATCATCTACATTCACACATTCTCTTGAAGCGGAAGTATCAATAATCCCCTTTTTGTGATTGTAATACAATCTCTTATCCGACAGCACTACCTGATCTTTCTTAACGCCCTGACCTGTAACCATATTCTTGACATAGCTGTTATCAAGTGTAGCAACTACACTCTCTGTCTCCTCAATGAATACATCCTTGAAGACATCCTTTGATGGCTGTGCACATGAATATCCGCCATCCTGTGTTGTGCCGTTATTATATGCCGCTCCGGTATATGATGTGTTCTGATATCCGTAGCCCTGATAATCGCCGGCGGCATATCCAGTATTTTCATATCCTGTATTCTGATACTGGCTGTTCCGGTACATTGTATTCGGTGTCGGTATAGAACCATATGTACCGGATACTCCCTGTCCGTTTGTATTGTTTGAATTGTTAATGTCGTTAGTACTCATTTCTTTCATCCTCCCATAACTTGTTTATCAACTTTTTCTTGATTATACGGTTATGGGGTGGTGGAAAATTTGCACTTTTTAGAGTACTCAAAAAAGGTTCATGCAAAACAATTTATTTCAGTCGCACATAATAAGTATTTTTTCCTGACCCCCCCTCAGCAATTTTCCCTTAAAAATCATACATAATTAAGGTATTAATTATGCAAACATGTTGCACCCGCCTCGCCGCCATAACAAAAAATACAGGCAAACCATCAGTCTCACTCACCGATGTTTACCTGTACTTTTTATTCCCTATATTATTGATTATCAGCTACTAATGCTTATTCTTAGTACTTCCTCATCTGCATTTTCCTTCTCACAATGGCAGCGACTATCAACACTACCACTGCCCCTGCAAATATCCATATGCCTACAGGCACATCCTTGATATTGTAGCAACGCACATCGATCCACATCTGGTTGATGTTGGCGGCAGCGTCATCATCGAAGCACAGCATGATGGCACTGTGGGAGATATCCTCCGCCGAAGGATACTGGGCTGTGAGCTGCCTGTTCATCTGCTCCATAGGTGCAGTCACGATGTAATCCTCGGAATTTTCATCCCCTGCGAAGAAGTAGCCGAGATTATAGTCAAATGTATCCTCCTCGTCTTCCTCTGCACCGAAATTGTAATCCACATAATCAATTATTGTATCGTCATCCCCACCGGATATTACTGAGGTGTAACCGATGTAGTACATGTTCCTCACTGCATTGTCAGGTCTTGACACATAATTGACAAATGCCTCAGCCGCCTGCTGCTTTCTTGGATCCTCAGAAATTCCTGATTTAAGCATTACCCAGCCATCAAACCAGAGATTTGTACACTCCTCAGGTATTGCGAAGTCAAGGCTTACACCGTCCTCCTCTGCCTGATCCATGGCATATACTGCATCTCCTGACCACTGGTAATTGGCAACGATCTTTCCTGACACAATATCAGCCTTACCGCTGTCCGTCTCAAATGCATACACATTATCCCTTACATCCTGAAGAAGATTTCCCACATCATCAATAGTATCCTCGCTTACATCGTTCATTTCCTCAAGAAGTCTGTTACTATAATCAGATGCATTTACAAATTCATCACTTGTAAGAAGATCATGCTTATAAACACCAAGGGCTGCGAAATATGTGTCTCTTACATTATCCTTAACCGTAACCTGACGGCTGAACTTTGGATTATTTATGATTGCCCATGTGGACGCCTCATCATATGAAACGTATTCAGGATTATAAAGTATTCCTGTAAGTCCCCACATGTAACCGGCAGCATATTTGCTCCAGCTTTCGCCATTTATCTCGTTCTCGTCAAATACATTTCTGATATAAGGAGACACTCCCTTAACATAGTAATTGTCTTCCTTGCTTTCATCAAAGAACTCATCTGAGAAAGGCACTATCGCCTCCTCCTTCATGAGCTTCATTATAAGATAATCAGAAGGACATACAAGATCATACTTGTCACCAAGGGTAAGCATACTGTATAGCTCCTCATTTGTACCGAAGCAGGAGTACTCCACCTTAACCTTCACGCCGTAGTTCTCATAATACCAGTCCTCAAATTCCTGATATATGGGTCTGTCGCCATATATAGTCTGACCATTCTCAAGCTCCATTGCCTCGTCTTCGTCCCAGCCGCCAAGGTCAATATACTCTTCCCAGTTGCAGACCCTGAGGGTTACAACATCATCACCTTTTCCGGCAGCATTACCATCGGAAGCTGTATTTCCAGCCTTATCACCATCTTTATTATCTGCCGAAACAGAACCTTCTGCCGGGTCAGCCTCATCATTTATATTCCGACCTTTCCCATCGGAAACCACATTTGTTACATTACCGGTTTCCGGTGCTTTGGCATATACCGGAAGGCTTGCTCCAAGCATGGCAGCCGCAAGAGTAACTGCCGTGGCTCTTCTCACATATGATCCGATACTGCCTCTGTTTTTTTCGGAAATCTGTGAAAGGATCCTGCCGCATTTATTTCCGGTTATCAATGTATGTCTGTTATTGATCTCACTTTTTCTCATTATTTTGCCGCCCCCTTTTCCAGTCTCTGCCTACGTACCTTCTGTGGGTGGGCATTTTCTTTATTTTTGTCGTCGTTCCTGCCTGCTATATTCATGATAACTACCACGATTATAACTATCAGGAAGATCACTGTGGACAGTGCCCAGAGGGCTGTCTTAGTCTCTGTCTGGGATCCCTTGGTGGCATTTACAACATAAGTGCTTATGGTGTCAAATGTGGCAGGCTTAGTGTAGGTTGCTATGAAATAATCATCCAATGACAGAGTTATTGCAAGGGCAAATCCCGACACGATACCCGGCACGATCTGTGGAAGCACAACCTTAAACAATGCGTATGCCGGTGAAGCTCCAAGATCCAGGGCTGCCTCATAGAGGCTGCTGTCCATCTGCTTAAGCTTCGGTACTACTGAGAGATACACAAATGGTGCAGACAGCACTACATGTCCGATAACAAGAGGAACAAAGCTCTCCTTATTCATTCCGCACACAACGATAAGAAGTATGCAGATCGAGAAGCCTGTTACAACGTCCGCATTTACAACAGGGATCTGGTTCATGGCACCGATAGCTCCTGCTGAGATTTTCTTTGAATAATACGCTCCTACGGCACCTATAGTTCCAAGTATTGTGGCAATTACCGCTGATCCCACTGCCAGAAGTACCGTTCCGATTATCATGGATCTAAGCTCTGCCTTTGTGAACAAGGTCACATAGTTATCCATGGAAAATCCATGGATGGTACCAATATTTGCTGAAGTAGTAAAGCTGTACACTGCCAGCACCAGTATAGGTGTGTAGAGTAACAGCAGCATTATGATTATAAATATTGTTCCGCCAAATTTCTTCATTATAACAACGCACCTCCTCTGTTCTTGGCGTCATCATCCTCAAATCTGTTGGTACACAATGTGAAGATAAGTATGATCACCAGAAGTATAAGGGCTATCATTGATCCGCCATGCCAGTTATAAGCTGAGAAATAGCTTCCGATAAGACTACCCATGATGTATGTGCTGTTATAAAGCATGTCAAGAACAACATAGTTGGTCATTGACGGAAGGAATACCATTACAACTCCGCTTATTATGCCCGGTATGGTAAGGGGAAGCGTAACCTTGAAGAAAGTCTGGACTGCATTTGCCCCAAGATCATTGGCCGCCTCCAGGAGGCTGTTATCAAGCTTAAGCATTGTTGTGTACAATGGCAGTATCATGAATGGAAGAAAATCGTAGGTCATACCGATCACGGAATTTAAAAAAGGATGGTATGCCAGATTACCCTCTATCATTGTTAATATTTCCTTTAAGGCTGTTATCCTCAAGGTGAAATTTATCCACATAGGAAGGACAAATATCATGACGATAACGCCCTTTTTCTTGAGATTACTCTTCGCAAGTATGTATCCGATGGGATACGCCAGAAGCAGACACACGCATGTGGTGACAACCGCCAGAGCGAAGCTGTAGCAAAGAGTTCCAAGGGTATTGGGATTTGTGAAAAATCCTGTAAAATTGGCAAGAGTAAACTGTCCCTCACCATTTGTAAATGCATAATATATAATTACAAACAGTGGTGCTACCACAAAGCAGATAAGAAATAATGCATAGGGTATTCCAAGCTGTTTTCTTGAAAAACGTAATCCTTTCATGGCTTCCTCCGCTTTATTTCTTTATTGAATATCTAATCTTGTCCTGTGGTATTATAAGGCTGACTCTGTCGTCCATGTTCCAGAGGTCCTCATCATCAACAATGAAATCCTCCTCGTCATCTGTCCTGACAACATAGCTGTAGTGATCTCCCTTGTAGATAAGGTTGATGATATGTCCGTTTACAATACCTGCATCCTCTTCGTCGCTCATCTCGATATCCTCAGGAAGAACCGAAAGGATTATCTTAAGCTTGTCCGGATCTATTTCGTTTCCGCCGGCATCCACAAGCACATCATCCACAAGCTTTGAGCCTGCAAACACATCTGTTATATTGAAATCCAGCTCGCCGTCAAATATATCAAGCTCATATGACTTGTTAAGCCCTGCCTCAATGTGATTCATGGCTGTCTCTGATATCATTATATGGATTCCGTCAGGCTCTATATTAAGGCCTACTTCCTCTCCTGTTTTGGCTGACTTGGTTGACTGGATAACTATCTCATTCTTTCCTGACTGGACAGTGATCTCGTAGTGTATTCCCTTGAATATCACTGATGTGACAACACCCTTTATGGCACCCTTATCAGGTGTGGTTATCACAACGTCCTCAGGTCTTACAACTGCGTCTATCTTAGTTCCCTCTGCAACATCATCAAGACACTCAAATTCCGCACCGCAGAAACGCACCTTAAGCTTGCCTGTCATTATTCCGTTGAAGATATTGCTATCGCCGATAAAGTCTGCTACAAATGCATTCTTCGGCTCATTATATATATCCTCAGGAGTTCCAATCTGCTGTATCTTACCCTCTGACATAACTACGATCTTGTCAGACATGGTAAGGGCTTCCTCCTGGTCATGGGTTACGTAGATAAATGTAATCCCCAGCTTCTCGTGCATATTCTTAAGCTCAAGCTGCATTTCTTTTCTCATCTTAAGATCAAGGGCACCAAGAGGCTCGTCAAGAAGAAGTATCTCCGGCTCATTTACCAGGGCACGGGCTATGGCTATACGCTGCTGCTGTCCACCTGACAGAGTTGAAACCTTACGTTTCTCAAATCCCTCAAGGTCAACCATTTCCAGTACTCGCTTAACCTTTTTTACGATTTCCTGGTTAGGAAGCTTCTTAAGCTTCAAACCGAATGCAATGTTGTCGAAAATATTCAGGTGTGGAAAAAGGGCATACCTCTGAAAGACCGTATTAATAGGTCTCTTGTTTGGTGGCAGCTTGCTTATCTCTCTGCCGTCTAATAAAATTTCACCTGATGTTGGGATTTCAAACCCTGCGATCATTCTGAGTGTTGTGGTCTTACCACATCCCGAAGGGCCTAAGAAGGTTACGAATTCACCTTTCTTTACTTCCAGGTTGAATCCGTCAACCGCTGCGAATCCATCTTCAAATACTCGCGAGATGTTCTTCAGCTCAATGATGTTGTTGGAATTGTTTTTTTCCATTTTTTATTTCCTCCTCTTTAGAACATCAGCTTTTATGATCTGCACCGGCAGATACTGCTGACGCCATATGCCAGGATTATTTGCAATTCTGACATATATGATATGACTCTTCATCAATCCGGGGAGCAAATAACGGAGAATTTTATCTGTGCTTCTCCTTGCACCTGTTGCTTTATAATACTCGGCAGACAGGGAAACATGCAATAACCCTGCTCCATCATCCAACAGATACTATGGGGGGGAAATCAAATACTTTACTGATATATCTGAAGAAAAACCCCAGTTTATAGCCAGACTGATGACATGACAGTCGGTTAGTACCTTGCCAGTCCATATCTGGGCAGATCCGCAGTTTTCTCTGCAAATGTGTCGCCATCCCTGTCAAGTAGAGTACGGAAACAGACTTCCGTCTCATCCCTCCTGTCACAAGCTGATCTGCCCATTGGACAAATCGTCTTATTCTAACATAAAATTCCCATTTATTGAAGAATTATTTCAATAAATGGGAATTAAATATGTCTGACTATATGGTTTTAAATATTGGGGTATGTGGTACTCTTACTGAACTCATTGAAATAGTCATCGTACTTGCCCTTAAGCCTGTCCATCTCATCCTGATATTTAAAGGCCTCCACACTGTCAAGCTTATGTTTGAAGCCCTGATATTCAAGAAATCTATAAGCGATCATATAAGTAACCCGATTAAATGAAGCAAAGTACTTCTCATTTATCGTCTTAATCTTCTCATCCAATGACATATCACCGAGTGAATCGCTGTAATTAAAAATTTCCTGGAATGTGGAGGTTACTATCCTGTGCTGTTCCTCAAAATCAGGAGACACATCCTGGATACTCAGGACATACAGATATGCACGAAGCCATCTGGTATCCGACTCCAGCCACTCATATATATTCTCGTATTTCTGGTTCATAGCAGTAAGCTCTGTCTTCCAACCTGCTGACATGTAGGAGGCGTCAACTATACACTGTACCTGGTTGTCTGTAAGATTAAGACCGTACTCCTCATTGAACTTATTCACAACCCGCCTTCTCTTACCGGCATTTCTTGACACAGGCTTTAAAGGCTTGCCATCACGACCATACTCTACCCTTTTCTCATATCCACCCATTGTGCCTTCCGGCACTGTATCTCTCCTGGGATCCCACTTGTTGTCATTAGTCTGCCATCCGTAGTCCTTTGCTCTTTTATTATGTGTTCCACCCTTAAGTGCTTTTATGATTATGTATGACATTATTCCAAGTGTAACAAGTACCGAAAATCCATCATTTACAGTAAACGATAATATCATCAATGCAATTATAGGAAATGCCGACACCTTTGCCACATCACTCTTTCTTGTATCCTTCTTCCTGAATAAATAAATTATTATCGCTATCGCCACAATATTCATATTATCTAATCTCCCTCACCCTGTACTTATTCTCTTGACATCATATTTTCGCACTGTCACACAGCCTTCGCATCGCCACTCCTAATATCATCCATTATAACACATTACCAATATCGGACATATATACATTATTCACCCGTTAATCCCTTTAATATGTACCGATCGACGCATTACCATTATACCTGGAACATATACCGGTTTCAATTAAAATCACATTAAAAAAGCAGGCGTGCCGTCTACCTCCACTCTGGTATATGGCACGCCTGCATAAAACCGATCATCTGGGTTCATGATCAGCTGTTGGCATGTTCAAATTGATGTTCCTTGTAATGGTGAGCATCTTCAAGCATCATATCCTTGACCTTCATAAGTCGTACCTGGGTACTTCTTTCATTCTCGTCAAGCTTCATGCTTATATACTTTATACCTTCCTTTGTCTCCGGAATTATTACATGCTCCAGAGCATTAACTCTACGCCTTGTCTTCTCTATCTCTGCGGCAAGAAGCTGACATGATTTCTCTATCTCAGCAAGCTTCAACATATCCGGAAGGATATCCGACAAAGACTTCACCGCGTCATCCAGATCACCGGATGTAAATGCAAAACCGTAGGAATAAATATCGCTTTCGTCTGCACTCTTGGTCCTGTAATTAAATACCGGGATGTCAACGCTCATGACATTTCTGTCACTCACCTCAAGCTTAACCTCCTGCTTTGGAGCCATTAACGCAGTATGAAGAGTCTGCTCACTCATGCCTGCCTTGGCAATTACGAAGTTGGTATTCGCTGCTTTTATCCCTGCTTCAACCTTAAGTCTAAGCTCCATATTTTCTCTTGCCAGATCAAGGAACTGACGCATGAGCTCATCTCTTTTATCCTTTAATAGCTTATGTCCCCTTGAAGCTGTCACAAGCTTTTTCTTAAGTCTTGTAAGCTCCATTCGTGTAGGGTTCACAACTACATTTGCCATGCTTCTCCTCCTTTCCTATAATACCATGACCTTATGGTCTGATGATAAGCCTTTGTTAATATATCTACAGCTGTCCGCTTTAGAATTTTCCGTAATACATATCAAGCCACTTATCATCAATACGCTTAAGCTCTGCTCTAGGAAGGATTGAAAGAAGCTTCCATCCTATGTTAAGAGTTTCCTCAATGTCTCTGTCCGTGTCATAGCCCTGGGATACATATTCCTTCTCAAAGGCCTCTGCGAACTTGGCATAAAGGATATCAATATCTGAAAGAGCTGATTCACCAAGGATAGTCATAAGCTCCTTGGCGTCCTTTCCTCGTGAGTACGCTGCAAATAACTGGTTCATTGTACTTGCATGATCTCCTCTTGTCTTTCCCTCACCTGTACCCTTGTCCTTAAGACGTGACAGTGACGGAAGAACATCTATAGGTGGTGTAACACCCTTTCTGTATAACTCTCTTGAAAGGATTATCTGTCCCTCTGTAATGTATCCTGTAAGGTCAGGGATTGGATGTGTCTTATCATCCTCAGGCATTGTAAGGATAGGTATCATAGTGATAGATCCGTTCTTGCCCTTCTGTCTTCCTGCTCTTTCGTATAATGTTGCAAGGTCAGTGTACATATATCCAGGATATCCACGACGTCCCGGAACTTCCTTTCTTGCGGCAGATACCTCTCGGAGTGCATCTGCGTAGTTTGTTATATCTGTAAGGATAACCAGTACGTGCATATCCTTCTCAAAGGCAAGATATTCTGCTGCGGTAAGTGCCATACGTGGGGTAGCGATACGCTCAACAGCGGGATCATTTGCAAGGTTGATGAACAGGACTGTTCTATCTATGGCACCTGTCTCCTTGAAGCTCTCTGTGAAGAAGTTAGCCTCTTCGAAAGTTATACCCATAGCGGCAAATACTACGGCGAACTGCTCGTCTGTTCCGCGAACCTTTGCCTGTCTTGCTATCTGGGCTGCCAGATTACTGTGTGGAAGACCTGAAGCTGAGAAAATAGGAAGCTTCTGTCCTCTTACCAGTGTGTTAAGTCCGTCAATGGCAGATATACCTGTCTGAATGAACTCTGAAGGGTAATTTCTTGCTGCCGGATTCATAGGAAGTCCGTTGATATCCCTTCTCTCATCCGGAAGTATCTCCGGTCCGTTATCTATAGGACGTCCGAGGCCGTCGAATACTCGGCCAAGCATATCTTCCGATACACCAAGCTCCATGCTTCTGCCTAAAAATCTTACCTTGCTGTTTGAAAGGTTGATACCTGTTGAGTTCTCGAACAACTGTACCAGGGCGTCCTCGCCGTTGATCTCAAGAACCTTACATCTTCTTACCTCTCCACTTGCAAGCTCGATCTCACCAAGCTCATCATAAGTTACATTCTCTACACCGTGAACAAGCATAAGAGGACCTGCAACTTCCTGTATTGTTTTATATTCCTTTGGCATTTCTTAGTCCTCCTTTCCCTTGATACTCTCAAGTTCCTGTGCCAGTGATTTCTGGATATTTTCAAATTCGGTATCTACATTCTCCGGAAGCACATATTTGAAACGTCCGATCTTCTCACGGACATCCATGCTAAGAATGTGCTTTATTGTAGCACCCTGCCTGAGAGCCTCTGCTGACTGCTCATAGAAGGCGATAACAAGCTCCATCATAAGGAACTGCTTATGAAGCGGAGTATAGGTATCTACCTCATGGAAGGAGTTCTGATGAAGGAAGTCCTCACGGATAGATCTTGCAGCTTCCATCTTGAGACGGTCACCTGCTGAGAGGGCGTCCATACCAACCATCTTTACAATCTCGTCAAGCTCTGCCTCTTCCTGAAGCAGTGTCATCATCTTCTGACGGTCTGTCATGAACTTCTCATCTACATTTTCCTCAAACCATTTGCCCATATTGTCAACATACAATGAGTATGATGTAAGCCAGTTAATAGCTGGGAAATGTCTCTTGTATGCAAGAGCTGAATCAAGTCCCCAGAATACCTTTACGATACGAAGTGTAGCCTGGGATACCGGCTCTGAAATATCACCACCTGGAGGTGATACGGCACCGATAACTGAAAGTGCACCGGTCCTTCCCTCTGATCCAAGGGCCTTTACCATACCTGCACGCTCGTAGAACTGTGCAAGTCTTGAACCAAGATATGCAGGATAACCTTCCTCACCCGGCATTTCCTGAAGACGTCCTGACATCTCTCTTAATGCCTCTGCCCATCTTGATGTGGAGTCAGCCATAAGGGCTACTGAATATCCCATATCTCTGAAGTACTCTGCTATTGTTATACCTGTGTATATAGAAGCCTCTCTGGCAGCAACCGGCATATCTGATGTATTCGCAATAAGAACTGTTCTCTGCATGAGGGAATGTCCTGTCTTAGGATCCTTAAGCTCCGGGAACTCGTTCAGAACGTCTGTCATCTCGTTTCCACGCTCTCCACATCCGATATATACAACTATGTCTGCCTCTGCCCACTTGGCAAGCTGGTGCTGGATAACTGTCTTACCACTTCCGAAAGGTCCCGGAACTGCGGCAACACCACCCTTTGCAATAGGGAAGAAGGTATCTACTACTCTCTGTCCTGTAATAAGAGGCATTACAGGTGGGATCTTCTCTACATATGGACGTCCTCTACGAACCGGCCATTTCTGCATAAGGGTAAGCTCTCTGTCACCCTTGTCTGTGGCAACTATACATACCACCTCATCAACGGTGAAGTCTCCTGTCTTGATCTCTTTGACAGTTCCCTCTACACCATAAGGGACCATGATCTTCTGGGTAACAACCACAGTCTCCTGAACCGTACCTATTACGTCTCCGGCTGTAACCTTATCGCCGACCTTGGCAACAGGGACAAACGTCCACTTGATATCTCTCTTTAATGATGGAACCTCAACACCTCTTGCGAGGTTATTTCCACAGATCTTCATAATGTCATCCAGAGGTCTCTGGATACCATCATAGATACTGCTTATAAGTCCGGGTCCAAGTTCTACCGAAAGAGGCATTCCTGTTGATTCAACAGGTTCACCGGGACCCAGTCCTGATGTCTCCTCATATACCTGAACAGAAGCCTCATCACCATGCATTTCTATAATCTCACCGATCAATCGGCTGTCACTAACTCTTACAACGTCGAACATGTTTGCATCTCTCATGCCCTCTGCTATAACAAGAGGTCCTGCGACCTTCTTTATCTTTCCTATAGCCACGGAAAACTCACTCTCCTTTACTATTAATTTCCACTGAACAGTATGTCTGAACCTACTGCCTGCTCTACTGATTTCTTCACTCCGCTTACGCCTGCTCCTGTGTTTCCCGAAACACCCGGAATAACAATTATAGCCGGAGTTATACCGGTTTTATACCTGGAAATCTCCTTCTCAAGTCCTGCCGCCAGTGCCTCTGTTATATATATAACTCCGTAAGCACCCTCTGCCAGTCTCCTGAGCATTGCTGCACCATCCTCGGGATCTGATACCGGGAATGTCTCAAGGCCTAATGTTGCAAATCCATATATGCTGTCATAATCGCCTAAAACTGCTATTCTATACATACATTTCCCTTACCCTTTCCCGGATGGCACTATCAGGAAGTCCGTTAAGTTTTCCTGAAAGTATTATCCTTACTGTCTTTATTTCATTTAGCCTGCCCAGAACATATGCCACCAGTGGTCCCACTGTAAATGCATTGAACTTCTGTGGTCTTATGGTTTCTATTATCCTGTTGTCACACCAGCACTCAAATACTGATGAGCTGTCATTAAGTGCCTCGGCTCCACCTGAATACGGGGTTTCCGAAAGATACTTAACTATATCCTCCATCCCCGAAAGGGCTGCCTTAGCCAGTCTGTCCGTATTGATGGTCTCACAAGGAACCATTGCTCTCTTCATGAAATCCATATTCTTAGCGGTTTTACATGATCTTACTGCAATCTTAATGTCCGCCACTGCCACCTGGGTCTCAGCATATTCCCTCAGGATATCGCATTTGCTGTCCCCTGCTGCCATAAGTATTGCCTTAAGGGTTCCGTTATCTATTATAACGTCACACATCTGTCCGTCTCCTGTATGAGCCATACACTCATATGCCTCCTCGGCACACTGCTGCATATACTCAGGAAGAGCCTTGAAGTTGCGGTCCTTTATTATCTTCACCATTTCATCGCCCTTTATAGGCACGTTGTCGTAGAAGATATCCGCCTCTACCTCACCGGCAATAACCGTCTTGATAGCCGCCTTGAGATTATGGAAGAAATCCGGAAGGATAAGCACATCAAATACCGACATGTCATCCACCATTTCCCTTATAACCTCCCAGGTCTTCTCGGTTTCTCTGTTTAAGATCACATCACTGTCATTTAAGCCTGTATCTCCGTCTCCCCAGCCATGCTCCACAAGGAATGAAACTGCTTCCTTATAGGTCTTGGCAGCCAGAAGCTGTTCTATTGTAGCCTGAGAGAAAAGAGACATTTCCAATGCACGGATACGGGCAACCGCATATATATATTTGTCTGCCATTTTTTACCTCCTGTCATTGAATTCCAGCCATGCAAAATTTGCCTTTTTAAGTATTGCCCCCTCATTTCATTGGGCGGCATATCGTCGGTACCATTTTATATGCATCTACGATGCATGGGTACCTCCT
>ERZ859732.97-NODE-97-length-34395-cov-5.252155_pt1 | contig 34395 bp, 32 predicted proteins | sample MGYA00510123_ERZ859732 | MGnify/ENA primary metagenome ERZ859732 (study PRJEB30046, sample SAMN00715133) | human gut metagenome | study: EMG produced TPA metagenomics assembly of the A metagenome-wide association study of gut microbiota in type 2...
AAGAAGCCATCCATCAACATTGACTATTGCATAGAGAATGTTGACGGACAGCTTGCTGTTATAAAGTAAACTTCATTTGGACTTTACAATTCTTGCATTTTGCCATCCATATTGTTTGGAGGGCAAATGTAATATGCACCTATCGGAAATCTGGCATAGCAAGAAAAACGACAGTCGCTTATCCCGAACTCAGGTTATTACAGTCGGCGCTTAGACAGATTGGCCATCATAACCGCACTCAGACCTGCCGTCTCTGTGCGCAAACGGCTTCTGCCGAGCGATATCGACTCGTAGCCGTGATCCATGGCAAGCTTCACTTCGTCGATAGAGAAGTCGCCCTCAGGGCCTACAAGCACCGTGACGGGCGTTTCGGCGTCAATCGTAGCGAGTTCGTCGAACAAGTCCTTGCGATCTACTTCAGCATAACAATGAGCAATAAACTTACGGCCCTCGCGCTCTTTCGTAATGAAGTCCTTGAAGCTACACATCTCGTTTACGACCGGCTTGCATGCCTTGTGGCTCTGCTTCATCGCCGAAACAACGATTCGCTCTACCCTATCCGTGCGCAACGTCTTGCGTTCAGAGAATTTGCAATCGAGGAAACTTATCTCATCAAAGCCAATCTCCGTAGCCTTCTCAGCCATCCATTCTATGCGATCCATCATCTTTGTGGGCGCAATGGCAAGAGAGATACTGCCACGCCATTCGCGCTCATACGGCAGCGTTTCAAGAATGTTGTACAAGCAATGCTTGCCCGAAGCCACACTCACCTCGGCATCAAACAATCCGCCTTCGCCGTCTACAAGCACCATGCGGTCGCCACTTTGGAGGCGAAGCACCTTCACGGCGTGCTTCGCTTCCTCTTCGGGCAGTTCGCCAACGGTAGCGGCGTTGGGAACGTAAAAATATCTGATTTCTTTCATTTCTTAAGCCTTAACCTCTTTCTTTGTTCTGAACATAACAAGGAACAGCAGAGCAACGACAAGAGCATAACCAGCGAAGATAAACCAGCATGTCTGCCAGTCGCCAAGCAGATAGCCGTCCTCAGTCCATTGACAATAGTGGTTGATAATCTGTCCGGCAAGCAATGTGCCGATTGTTGCGCCCAAACCGTTTGTCATAAGCATAAACAAACCCTGCGCAGAAGCCTTGACACTCTCGTCGCACTCTGCATTCACGAACAGGCCGCCAGAAACGTTGAAGAAGTCGAACGCTACGCCGTACACAACGCACGACAGCACGAAGAGCAGCACGCCTGGCATCATCGGATTGCCCAGTCCGAAGAATCCGAAACGGAGTACCCATGCGAACATGGCGATGAGCATAACCATCTTTATGCCATAACGGCGCAGGAAGAACGGAATGAGAAGAATGCACAACGCCTCAGCCACCTGGCTTATCGAGACAAGCAGCGTAGCATTGTTGGCTGCGAAAGAGTCTGCCATCTCAGGTATACCCTTAAAACTTGTGATGAACGGTGTTGCATATCCGTTTGTAACCTGCAGCGACATACCGAGCAAGCCCGAGAAAACAAAGAACAAAGCCATGCGCTTTGTCTTGAACAGCTTGAACGCATCAAGACCGAACGACTCGGCAAGCGTCTGAGCCTTCTTCGGTTGAAGCTTGCACTGCGGCAGAGTCATGCAATAAACGAAAAGCACGAAGCTCAGAACACCGGAAACAAGGAACTGAAGGTGGGTGTACTGGAACTTATTGGCATTGTCGGCAAGTGTCAGACCAAATGAACCGCCGTCCACGACGGCACAATTCACGAACCACATCGTTGCGATGAAACCGACAGTTCCGAATACGCGGATAGGCGGAAAGTCCTTAACGGTGTCAAGGTTATGGTTCGTAAGGATAGCGAACGCGGCGGTGTTCGACAACGCAAGCGTAGGCATATAGAAAGCCACACTAAGTGTGTACAATGTCATGAAGATTGTTTTGTCGGGAGTGGCGCTGTTCATGCCCATCATGAAAAGACTCACCATGAACACACCCGCAACGAGATGGCAATAGCCAAGCAGGCGCTGCGGCTGTATAAGTCGGTCGGCTACGATGCCCATCAACGTAGGCATGAAGATAGACACGATACCCTGTATCGCATAAAACCAAGAAATCTCGGCACCCATACCGGCTCTGCCAAGATAATTACCCATAGAAGTGAGGTAAGCTCCCCACACGGCGAACTCCAAGAAGTTCATCAATGCCAAACGCACTTTAATATTCATAATTGTAATAGTTTTTTGTTTCCGATTAAGAGGTTAACAGCATGTTTGCAGCCGTTTTGATTCCTGCAAAGTTACAATCTTTTTTAAAAATACGGCAACAAAGACGGGCAAAATACACGCTTTCATTCGGCTTTATAGTGTCCAAATCACAAAACTTTACAAACTATCGGATAAGCCTTGCAATAAAATCAAGTTTTACGCGTTAATATTTTGACATATCAATAAAAATTCGTACCTTTGCAAGGTTTTTGTAACATTTACGAAAGCAGACATTCACTTTTATTACGCGTAAGAAAGTTTAGGTATATAAGATGAGACAACTTAAAATTCAAAAAAGTATTACGAACCGTTCCAGTGAAGCACTCGACAAGTACCTTGTCGAAATCGGTCGTGCTCCGCTGATAACCATTGATGAAGAGATTGAGCTTGCGCAAAAGATCAAGAAAGGCGGTCCGGAGGGCGAACGCGCTAAGGACAAGCTTGTGACAGCCAATCTGCGATTTGTGGTATCTGTTGCCAAACAATACCAGCACCAGGGACTCACCCTTACAGACCTTATCGACGAAGGCAATATCGGTCTGATCAAAGCTGCTCAGAAGTTTGACGAGACTCGCGGTTTCAAATTCATCTCATACGCCGTATGGTGGATCCGCCAGAGCATCCTTCAGGCTATTGCTGAGCAGAGCCGCATCGTGCGCCTTCCGCTCAACCAGGTTGGTTCGTTGAACAAGATCAACCACGAGATAAACAAGTTTGAGCAGGAGAACCAGCGCCACCCGTCAGTTTCGGAGCTTTCAGACGCTACAAACATCGACGAGGAGAAGATCGGACAGAGCCTCATGGCAGACGGTCACCACGTAAGTATCGACGCTCCGTTCCAGGACGGCGAGGACAACTGTATGCTTGACGTAATGCCGAGTGGTGAAGACAGCCGCACCGACCGCCAAGTAGACCACGAGTCGATGGCATTGGAGCTGAACTCGGTGCTCAACAAGGTACTCAAAGACCGCGAAATCACTATCATCCGCGAGTGCTTCGGCATCGGTTGCCACGAGAAAGGTCTTGAGGAAATAGGCGATCAGCTCGGACTGACACGCGAGCGTGTACGTCAGATTCGCGAGAAGAGCATTGCGAAGCTCCGTGACAGCGGCAACGCAAAGATTCTCATGAAATATTTAGGTTAGGCTAAATTTTAATTGTTCAGTAAGTGGCGAACAGTTAGCTTCCGAACTGGTTGTCACTTATAAAAGTGCCCTCGAAAAAAGCAACAGCTTTATTTCGGGGGCACTTATCTTTTATTATATATTGAGTTGTTAACTGCCAATATTATTTTGGGGCATGTTAACTGCTACCTTTCCGCAACAACATCAAGTATCAGCTTCACCTCAAAGTCTTTCACTCCATTCTTGGCAAGCGTATCCCAATCGTTAGCAAACTCTTTCTCCAACACCTCGCATGCGTCCGCAGCGTTGCTCAAATCAGCAAAGCGCTTGAAGCATTGCGTTGCCTCCGCTGTCTTAGACAGAACAAACTTGGCATAGCCGCAATTAAGCCAGTCGGTATCAGCGACCTTGTCCGACTTCACTATCCAATCGTAGACACGTTCTGCGTCATCGGGCTTACAGTCTACAAGATAGCCCCATGCAATGATGCGCTTAACATCAACATCGTTGCCGTTTTCATAATCCAAGCGGAACAAGTCGGCAAGTCCGTCCTTCACGTTGCCGCTGTTTACGAGTGCAAGACTATGGCATAATATATAGCGACGATTAGACGGATCAGCAGTCAATAGCTTCTTGTAACATTCTGCAGCATCAGCATAACGCCTCAAAGCGAACAACGTATCGGCAAGTCCTTTCTGCACACGCGGCGCATCATAGCCATTCGCCTGCAGCTCCTTGAACAAGCCGTAAGCATCCTCTATCCTACCAAGTCGCAGATAGGTTAAAGCGCAAAGGAGTTTCTCATCATCGGTTGCAATACCTTTAGCAACGAGGCGCGAAACCAATCTTTCAACATCCTCATACTTCTTCGACTTAAACAAGTGACGCACAACAACTAACAGTTCTTCATGCAACAAACCATCGAACAACTCGTTACCTATAAAGAAAGCCGCTATTTCGTCGTTTTTACGTTCAAACGGATTCGCAAAATCCTTGCGTTCAGAGTGCAACTTGAAGAAACGATACAAGTCTTGCAGATACATTCTACGTATATAGGCAGCCGACTCCGTATTCACATCGACCGCACTATCTGCAATGCCTTTGCCAGAAGCAACAACCTCTTTTACGCTTGCCGGCAACTTGTCTATAACCGATGCCAGGGCAAACACAAAAGAATACTTGTCAGAGTCGCAGAACGGACCTTGAGCGATAGCCTTACGTATAATATCTCCGTTCTCGCCTTTCAAGACAGACGCCACATCGGGATTGTCGAAAGAGAACGGAGCAAACCAATTGCTGAGTTGATAGAAGAAAGAGAAACGCTTCATGTGCGAGAAACCACCGAAGTAGATGTCGCTACCAGAATCCTTCATAGCCATCATCTTCTTCATCTTCTCCTCCATTTCTGCCATATTCTTGTCAACGGAATCAGAATCGAGTATGTCGTTAAGCGAATCTTCATCGCTCTCGACAATACCGTCACGCGTCATCTTGAACTTGTTGTTCTTTATCAGCGTAGGCATTATGTCGCGCTGTATCTCCGCATTGTCTTCTTCGGTCTGCATACACAAGAACAACTGCAACTGAAGCTCGCCAATCTCACGACGTGCATCTGTAGACTGACACAAAGACTTGACGGTTTCTGTTATCTCAGGATAAAGCGACGTCTCGCCATGAGGCAACGTAAGCATAGCACCAACCAATGCACGCTGCTTTACGCTTTCTACTGTCGAGTTCGTATAAACATGTACAAGAACGAGCCACTTGTTTACATCAAACACATTAAGCAACGCCATTGTCAGAGCGCTTAAAATAAGCGACACATCATCCTGGTCAACCGTAGGCGAAACAAGCAGTTCGCTATAGAAGCGCTTGTTGTCTTCATTCCACTGGTTAGAAACAAGCAGAGCGCTGAACAGTTCGTCCATATAGCGCTGATGTATCGCGTTAATACGAGCAACTGAGGTATTCGGCATATCGCCAAGCGTGAGAGAAGCCATTGCCGTCTCCTGCACATAATTCTCTAACGACTTGCCAACCGACTCGTCACTCGCATCAAAACGCTTTGCAACATTAGCACATCTGATAAAAGGCAGACGCTTCTTAACGATAGACGCCAAGCGCACATTGGAATACAAGCGGAATGTGCGGCGAAGCAAGTGGTTGTATACAATTTCGCCTTGAGGGTCGCGCATATTGTGAGCAAGACAACCGCACATTATACGATAGTCGTTATCTATCTCCTCAACCTCAGACATGTATTCAGTCAAGGAAAGATCTGTCATGCGCTTCTTTAATAGACGCAACGCTTCGCCGACATTATGATGTATAAGTATTGAGTCTTTTATGGTTGGATTTGCCATAGCTTTTACTTTTTGCTTGTGGAAGTAAGGTCGATATCCTGCTGACGGGGCTTCTCAATATGATTGAACTTCAACTTAGGCAAGGCTGATATTGTACGATCGTCTACCTTATAATATTTACGAAGCACATCTGCATATCTGCCCATGCCATTAGCATTGAGCGAGTCGCAAGCCATATTGTATGCCTTGGTGAAAGCAGCGAGTTGTTTTCTGCGTCTTGCATCTGCCGTACGGTCTTTGCGTACAGCTATCACCCCCAAACGTTTGTTAACATCTCTACTGTCTATAACGACATTATTTCCAGCCAAACGTGCAGTAGTAGCTAAAGGCTCTGCAAGCCAAACTGCATCCATCTCATTATTAAGCAGCATGCGCAAGCGGATGTTGACATCATTGACTTGAATGCGAAACGCCATAGACGAGAGCTTTGCGCCCGCAAGAACACGATCGCAAAGATAGTCGGTAGCCGAATAGCGAGTCATGGCTATCATCTTATCGCCAAACTGATTGATACGCTTCAGACGACTCTTGCGACTGGCAATAAGCTGCCAATAAGCGCCGGTTGTAGATAGATAATCAAGTGAAGTGCCGCCAGCTGTCATACGCTTTGCACGCACAATATCGGTAACGATGCCTTCTACAGAACCACCAACGAAAGCTGTATCGCAATCCATTTGGGCAGTAAAGCAACGCAAACGCACATCAACACCAAGAGTGTCGAACATACGGTGCTCCTTAGCAAGGAACAACGGCATACAATCCGCCGTTGGAAGTACGGCAAACTTCAACGCTAACGAGTCTTCACGATGCAGACGCTGGCGTTCGGCACGGGTCAAAAGTTCTTTCTCCTCAATGGAGTTGCCGCACGAAACGGCAAATATGGCTAAAAGTATATAAATCACAATATGTTTCATGTGGCAAAAGTAGCAATAAATTTTGACACAACGAAAAATATTGTTACTTTTGTCGGTAATAAGGCGTGGCGATAAATGCCACGACAAATAAATAAGACAATCATTATTATGGCAAAGACCAAAACAGCATATGTTTGCAGCAACTGCGGGCAGGAATCAACGAAATGGATCGGCAAATGCCCTAACTGCGGAGAATGGAACACATTCAAGGAGATACGCCTCGGCACAAGCCAACCTGGCGGCAATGCAGACGGACTGTTCCGCCACAACAATGCTACATCCGGCAAAAGCAGTCCGATTAAGCTTTCGGACATCCCGACGCAAGACGATCCACGAATCGACATGCACGACGACGAGCTGAACCGCGTGCTTGGCGGCGGACTCGTTGCGGGAAGCATCGTGCTGCTTGGTGGCGAACCAGGTATAGGCAAAAGTACGTTGATACTTCAAACCATACTCAACATCCCCGACCGTAAGATTTTGTATGTCAGCGGCGAGGAAAGCGCACACCAGTTAAAGATGCGCGCCGAGCGCCTACTTGGAGGGATGTCTAACGCAACAACTGCAGCTGTCGACAACATTAATATATTGTGCGAGACATCGCTACAGAAGATATTTGAGTTTGCGAACGAACTCGCTCCGGAGTTACTCGTAATCGACTCTATACAGACAATCGCGACTGACGAGGTGGAAAGCAGTCCGGGCAGCATCACGCAGGTGCGTGAATGCGCCGCTTCGCTGCTCCGTTTTGCAAAGACTACGGGCACGCCGGTTATACTCATCGGACATATTAATAAGGAAGGAACACTTGCAGGTCCGAAGATTCTGGAGCATATTGTGGACACCGTGATACAATTTGAGGGCGACCAGCACTATATGTACCGCATATTGCGATCGATAAAGAACCGTTTCGGAAGCACTTCCGAACTCGGTATCTACGAAATGCAGCAAACCGGCTTGCGCCAAGTAAGCAACCCTTCAGAACTACTGCTGTCGCAAGACCACGAAGGACTGTCGGGAGTAGCTATCAGTTCGGCAATAGAGGGCGTACGCCCTTTCCTCGTAGAGACTCAGGCTCTCGTTTCGTCAGCAGCATACGGCACGCCACAGCGTTCGGCTACAGGGTTTGACCAGCGCCGTCTGAACATGTTGCTCGCAGTTCTTGAAAAGCGTGTAGGTTTCAAACTGACACAGAAGGACGTTTTCGTGAATATAGCCGGCGGACTCCGCGTAACCGACCTTGCCATGGACTTGAGCGTCATAGCTGCCGTATTGTCAAGCAATGTAGATACTGCAATTGAAGCCGGATGGTGCATGGCAGGCGAAGTAGGACTAAGCGGCGAAGTACGCCCTATCAACCGTATTGAGCAGCGAATCGGCGAAGCTGAAAAGCTCGGCTTCACAGATATAATACTACCGCTACACAACGTACAGAGCATCGATGCACGTAAGTACAAAATCAACATTCATCCAGTTAGAAAGGTTGAAGAAGCGCTTAGAGCTTTGTTCGGATAACGTTAAAGAAAACATTAAAGCTTAAAACGAACAACATTGACTATCATAGGGTTAAGAATTTATATTACATTCAATATTAAAAGAAAGAGAATATGAAAAACTCAGTAATAATCGTGAGTGGCGGAATGGATTCCATCACCCTACTCTACGACCACAAAGATGAGATTGCGCTCGGCATTTCGTTCGACTACGGTAGCAATCACAACGCACGAGAGATACCGTTTGCCAAGATGCACTGCGAGAGACTCGGCATCAAACACATTACAATAAACCTCGACTTCATGCACCAGTATTTCAAGTCGAGCCTGCTTGATGGTGCGGAGGCCATCCCCGAAGGACATTATGCTGACGATAACATGAAGTCGACGGTTGTGCCGTTCCGCAACGGCATTATGCTTTCCATCGCCATCGGCATAGCAGAGAGCAACAATCTCGACCAAGTGTTTATTGCCAATCATGGTGGCGACCACACCATCTATCCCGACTGTCGCCCAGAGTTCATAAACGCCATAGACGCAGCTGCTACGGCTGGCACCTATAATAATGTAAAAGTAGTTGCGCCATACACCAAGATTACCAAAAGCGACATTGCACGCATAGGCAAAAAGCTTGGCATCGACTACACCGAGACATGGAGCTGCTACAAAGGCGGCGAAGTGCATTGCGGCAAATGCGGCACCTGCGTAGAACGCAAGGAAGCTCTCGCAGAAGCCGGAATAGAGGATAAAACAATATACGAATAAGTAAATTTAACTGCAAACTTGCAAAATATCTATATATTTTTAGTAAATTTGCGGTCAAATACAGGCATTCAGCTTAAAAACAGAAATATTTCTAACTTTTAATAAACATTTTAAGAAAATGAAAATCGCAGATTTTAACTTTGCCGGCAAGAAGGCAATTGTACGCGTAGACTTCAATGTACCATTGGACGAGAATGGAAAAGTAACAGACGATACCCGTATCCGCGGCGCTCTTCCTACACTTAAGAAGGTGCTTGCAGACGGCGGCGCTCTCATCATGATGTCTCACATGGGCAAGCCGAAGGGCAAGGTTAACGAGAAGCTCTCTTTGAGCCAGATCGTTCCTAACGTATCTGCTGCTCTCGGTGTAGAGGTTAAGTTCGCTAAGGATTGCGGCAACGCTTCTGAAGAGGCTGCAGCTTTGAAGCCGGGCGAGGCACTTCTTCTTGAGAACCTCCGCTTCTATCCGGAAGAGGAAGGCAAGCCGGTAGGCGTAGAGAAGGGCACACCTGAGTACGACGCAGCTAAGAAGGAGATGAAGGTTCGCCAGCAGGAGTTCGCTAAGAAGCTCGCTTCTTACGCAGACTGCTACGTAATGGACGCATTCGGTACAGCTCACCGCAAGCACGCTTCTACAGCCGTTATCGACGAGTACTTCGATAAGGACCACAAGATGCTCGGCTACCTCATGGAGAAAGAGGTACATGCTGTTGACGCAGTTCTCGGCAACATCAAGCGCCCGTTCACAGCTATCATGGGTGGCTCTAAAGTTTCTACAAAGATCGGTATCATTGAGAACCTCCTCACAAAGGTTGACAACCTCATCCTCTGCGGTGGTATGACATACACATTCGCCAAGGCTCAGGGCGGCCACATCGGTCTTTCTATCTGCGAGGACGACAAGCTGGACGTAGCTCTCGACGTTATAAAGAAGGCTAAAGAGAACGGTGTAAACCTCGTTCTCGGCACAGACTCTGTATGTGGCGATGCTTTCAAGAACGACTGCAACACACAGGTTTGCCCGTCAGGCGCAATTCCTGAGGGTTGGGAAGGTATGGACGCAGGTCCTGAGACACGCAAGCTGTTCGCTAACGCTATCAAGGGCGCTAAGACTATCCTCTGGAACGGTCCTGCAGGCGTATTCGAGTTCGACAACTTCGCTGGTGGCTCAAAGGCTATCGCTGAGGCTATCGCTGAGGCAACTAAGGAAGGCGCATTCTCACTCATCGGTGGTGGCGACTCTGTAGCTTGCATCAACAAGTTCGGCTTGGCTGACCAGGTTTCTTACATCTCTACTGGTGGTGGCGCTCTTCTTGAGGCTATCGAGGGCAAGGTACTCCCGGGCGTAGCTGCTATCGAGGCATAAGCTCTTTAGCTTCAAAGTAGACAAAATATAATATGGCTGCAAACTATATACATTAATATATATGGTTTGCAGCCTTTTTCATTCATCACTCGATGCTATTAGATAGCTTTTTATTAAATAAAGTTAAGATTCAGATATTAGAAGTACTTCGCATACTTTATTTAAGATAAAATCAGTACCTTTGCACTCGCAATTTTGCAAAAGTAATATTTATTTTAATTTTTAACACAATGAATCGATACGAAACCGTTTTCATTTTGACTCCCGTTTTGTCTGATGAACAGATGAAGGAAACGGTCGCTAAGTTCAAGAAGCTCCTCACTGACAATGGTGCAGAGATTGTGAACGAAGAGGCTTGGGGACTCAAGAAGATGGCTTATGCTATCCAGAAGAAGTCTACAGGATTCTATTGCCTGTTGGAGTTCAAGGCTGAGCCGACAATTATCAAGACTCTCGAGACTGGCTATCGCCGCGACGAGAAAGTTATTCGTTACATCACTGTTAAGCTCGACAAGTATGCAGCTCAGTATGCAGAGAAGCGAGTTAACAAGTTCAAAAAAGAGGAGGCTTAAAACATGGCAGCAGTAGAATCAGAAATTCGCTATTTGACTCCACCTTCAGTGGACACACGCAAGAAGAAGTATTGCCGTTTCAAGAAGAGCGGTATCAAGTACATCGACTACAAGGATCCTGAGTTCCTCAAGAAGTTCTTGAACGAGCAGGGCAAGATCCTTCCGCGTCGTATCACAGGTACATCTTTGAAGTATCAGCGTCGCGTAGCACAGGCTGTTAAGCGTGCTCGCCAGATTGCGTTGCTTCCTTACGTAACCGATTTGATGAAATAAATTAAGGAGGAATAGCAATTATGGAGATTATACTTAAGGAAGATATTATCGGCTTGGGTTACAAGAACGATATCGTAAACGTAAAGAATGGTTATGGCCGTAACTACCTGATCCCGCAGGGTAAGGGTGTTATCGCTTCTGAATCAGCAAAGAAGGTTCTCGCTGAGAACTTGAAGCAGCAGGCTCACAAGCTCGCTGTCCTCAAGGCTGAGGCTGAGAAGAAGGCAGAGGCTCTCAATGGTGTTGAGCTCGTTATTGAGGCTAAGGTTAGCGCTACTGGTGCTACTTACGGCTCTGTAAACGCAAACATCATTGCTGAGGAACTTCAGAAGAAGGGCTTTGAGATTGATCGCAAGATCATCACAATGCGCGACATCAAGACTGTTGGCGACTTCGAGGCTACAATCCACTTCCACAAGGAGGTTGAGGTTAAGCTCCCAGTTAAGGTCGTAGCAGAGAACGCTGTAGTTGAGGCTCCGGTTGAAGAAGCAAAGGCTGAGGCAACTGAGGAGAACGCAGCTGAGTAATTCGATTTACAGATTACAACATAAAATTGAAGGTAGAATGTTTCGACATTCTACCTTTAATCGTTTTATAGGTTAATCTTTATCGTCTCGCCCTCAAAAAAATAAAGCATTGCGCCAACACAATTAATTGACACAATGCCGTATTATTTCACTTCCGCACAATATCAGTTTAATATTGACGCAACGCAGAAAGCAACTCGTTATTCTCAGGCTTCGAACCGATGGTTATGCGCAAGCAATTCTCACATAACGGCATATCGGAACAATCCTTTACCATTATCCCCCTATCCGATAGATACTTATATACAGCATGTGCATTCTCAAACTTTACAAGCAAGAAGTTTGTTTCTGACGGATAGACGCGTTTGCAAATAGGCAGGTCCATGAAAGCAGAAACCATACGCTGGCGCTCAAGAATGATTGTGCGCACGCGCTTTTCAGCTTCAAACGTGTCTCTGAATTCTTCTATGGCAACCTTCTGCGACAATGAGTTCAAAGCAAAAGGCGCCGCTACCATATTCAATATGCCAACAATGTCACGACTTGCATAAAGCATAGCCACCGAAATGGCAGCACACCCCCAAGAATTGTCCATCGTGTTCATCACAACAAGGTTTTCATACTTTGCAAGTCGAGAGCGCCAAGAAGCCCGATTACTGAAGTCTACGTACGATTCATCCAAAACAACGATTCCATCGAACATTTCCAGCAGCATAATCACTTCAGAAGGATTGGCTGCAGCACCGGTTGGAGAGTTCGGCGAGCAGATCCAAATAAGTTTGGTATGCTCATCACATTGCTCAAGTACACGCTCCGCATTCAACTGGAAGTTATCGGCGAGCAAAACACGACGATTCTCCACATCGTTCAACTGCGCTAAAGCACCATATATATAATATGTAGGCTCAACAGTGATAACATTGTCAACACCAGGCGTACAAAAGCAACGATACATGGCGTCGACAAGCGCATGGCGTCCATTTGCCACAAACACATTACCCACACCAACATTCTTCACCTTAGAAATCGATGCCTTCAGCACATTCAACAAAGCATCCGGATAACGGTTATAAGGCGAATTATATGGGTTTTCATCTCTGTCGAGCCATATACACGACTCAGAACGTCGAGCACCTTCATATTTAAAATCCTGCAAAGTCATGTTCAAGATGTTCGTACGCACCAATTCCTCTAATGGTTTCATAAATAATAATTCGAAAAGTTCAACTCTAAATATTAATACACAAAAGTAAGTTATTTTTAGGTATTATGCAAGATTTATTGTACTTTTGTAGGCTCTTGAGAACAAGTTTATATGCATACAAAATCAATCCTCACACTCCTACTCATAATAGCACTCGGAGCTTGCACAGAGAAACAACAATCTACGCAAGCTCCTTGGGGCGACACGTTCGGAACAGACACCACTACATCGCAGACATTCTCGCTCAGAGACATTCAAGAAAGCGGTGAAATGGTCGTTTTAACTATAAGTGGACCAGACACTTATTATGAATACAGAGGAAAACAATTAGGCACGCAGTATCTTATGTGTGAGAAATTTGCACAGAAAATCGGCGTGTCTCTACGCGTTGACATTTGCAGAAGCGTCGATGAAATGGTCAAAAAATTCAAATCTGGAGATGCAGATATGATTGTATACCCTATTCCGACCTCCACAAAAGGTATAATACCGTGCGGATACAGCACAGACCAAGGCAAACTCTCCTGGGCTGTAAGAGACGGCAATACAGAATTAGCAGACAGCATCAAGAACTGGTACAAGCCTGAGATTGCAGCAAATGTAAAACGTGAGGAAAGAGAGTTGTTCTCAACACAAAGCATCCACAGACATGTGTATGCCCCAATGCTGAACACACAAGCAGGCATCATCTCCAACTACGACCACCTTTTCAAGCGCTACGCCCCTATCGCAAGATGGGACTGGCGACTGCTTGCTGCCCAATGTTATCAAGAATCATGCTTCGATCCTAAGGCGTATTCTTGGGCTGGCGCAAAGGGATTGATGCAGATTATGCCAGAAACTGCAAAACATCTCGGATTAGCAGACAGTGAAGTATACGAACCGGAGCAAAACATCTATGCAGCAGTGCGTTACATAAACGAGTTAAATTCACACTTTACGGATATAAGAAACCCTGAAGAACGCAAATTCTTTATACTTGCAAGCTACAACGGCGGATTCTTTCATATCCGTGACGCTATGGCATTAGCTAAAAAGAACGGCAAGAACCCACACAAATGGATACATGTAGCTGAATACGTATTAAAGCTCAGCACACCAGAATGCTATAACGACCCCGTAGTCAAATACGGATATATGCGTGGTAGCGAGACTGCCAACTACGTTAGTGCCATATATAGCCGCTGGCAGAAGTATCGAGGCGTCAGAAATGCATCGTCATTAGCCCTAACCGATGATGTTCCAACCGTTTATGAGCCACACAAAGCAAGCAAGAAACACCGTTTCAAGCTCAAGAATGTTAAAGATAATTAATAATTAAAACACATATAATATATAATTGTATCGTTACGGAAAAATATGCGTACCTTTGCAACTCGATTTAATAATTCACATAAAGTCTAACTTTATTAATTTTCAATTTTTATTAATTTTATGTCAAATTTAAAGAACGTACAGCCATTGGCAGACTTCAACTGGGACGAGTTTGAGAATGGAAGTAGCTTGAACGTAAGCAAGCAGGAGCTTGAGAAGGCTTATGACGAAACACTTAACAAGGTATCTGAGCACCAGGTAGTTGAGGGTACTGTAATCTCTATCGACAAGAAAGAGGTTATCGTAAACATCGGTTACAAGAGCGACGGTATCATCCCTGCATCTGAATTCCGTTACAACCCGGAGCTTAAGGTAGGCGACAAGGTTGAGGTTTATGTAGAGAACCAGGAGGACCGCAAGGGTCAGCTCGTACTCTCTCACAAGAAGGCTCGCCTGAGCAAGAGCTGGGAGCGCGTTAACGCCGCTCTCGAGAACGAGGAGGTTATCCAGGGCTACATCAAGTGCCGCACTAAGGGCGGTATGATTGTTGACGTATTCGGCATCGAGGCATTCCTCCCCGGTAGCCAGATCGACGTTCATCCTATACGCGACTACGATGTATTCGTAGGCAAGACCATGGAGTTCAAGGTTGTTAAGATTAACCAGGAGTTCCGCAATGTTGTTGTTTCTCACAAGGCCCTCATCGAGGCTGAGTTGGAGGCACAGAAGAAAGAAATTATCAGCAAGCTCGAGAAGGGTCAGATCCTCGAAGGCACTGTTAAGAACATCACTTCTTACGGTGTATTCGTTGACCTCGGCGGTGTGGACGGACTCATCCACATCACAGACCTGTCTTGGGGCCGCGTAAACGATCCCCACGAGGTTGTACAGCTCGACCAGAAGATCAATGTCGTTATTCTCGACTTCGATGACGAGAAGAAGCGTATCGCTCTCGGCCTGAAGCAGCTCACTCCTCATCCTTGGGATGCTCTTGATCCTAACCTCAAGGTTGGTGACCACGTTAAGGGTAAGGTTGTCGTTATCGCCGACTATGGTGCATTCGTTGAGATCGCTCCCGGCGTAGAGGGCCTCATCCACGTTTCAGAGATGAGCTGGAGCCAGCACCTCCGCAGCGCTCAGGAGTTCCTCCATGTAGGCGACGAGGTAGAGGCTGTAATACTCACTCTCGACCGCGAGGAGCGCAAGATGTCTCTCGGCATCAAGCAGCTTAAGGAAGATCCATGGGAGACAATCGAGGTTAAGTATCCCGTTGGAAGCAAGCACACAGCTAAGGTTCGTAACTTCACCAACTTCGGTATCTTCGTAGAGCTCGAGGAAGGCGTTGACGGACTCATCCACATCAGCGATCTCTCTTGGACAAAGAAGGTTAAGCATCCTTCAGAGTTCACACACGTTGGTGCTGACATCGACGTTGTTGTTCTCGAGATAGACAAGGAGAACCGCCGTCTGAGCCTCGGTCACAAGCAGCTTGAGGAGAATCCTTGGGACAAGTATGAGCAGATCTACACACCTGGTTCTGTTCACACTGGCAAGATCACCGAGATGATGGACAAGGGCGCTGTTATCACTCTTGACGAGGGTGGTGAGGGCTTCGCTACTCCCAAGCACCTCGTTAAGGAGGATGGCTCACAGGCTAAGCAGGGCGAGGAGCTGCCCTTCAAGGTTATCGAGTTTGTGAAGGAGACAAAGCGTATCATCCTCTCACACAGCCGCACATTCGAGCAGGGCAAGGACGACGTTAAGCCCACACGCAAGCACGCTGCAAAGAAGGAGCAGGCTCCTGCTATCAACAACGTAGCTGCCAGCACCACTCTGGGCGACATCGATGCTCTCGCTGCTCTGAAGGCTAAGATGGAGAAGGGCGAGTAATTGAACAACCCAAAATTTGGGAAAACAATTAACTTAGCTCTTAGCTAAAATAAACTGATGGAGGCAAATTCTGACATTGTTGGAGTTTGCCTCTTTCTTATTTTATAAACTCCATTTATTTCATAACAAAATTTCTTCTTACACATATCTCACTAATCTACCCTATTTTCGCTCCCATCTCTATATACGATACCTCATATTTTACCGACACGTTAAAGAAATTTAAACAGGAACATAAAAACAAGAATTATTTTCTGTTTCTCATTATTTTTATTACCTTTGCATCATTAAACACAAAGGGAGTTTTCATTTTTTGGAAACACCAAAACAATCCAATATTTCTACATTTATATGTATAGCAAAGAAGAGTTATCATCAAAAGAGATACCCGAATTGTTGGGTATAGCTAAAGAATTCGGTGTGGAGGTCAACGAAGATTCAAACATCGAAGATGTCATATATGCTATCCTCGACAGACAAGCAGAAGTGGAAGGAAGCAAAAACCCACTCGGCACAAAAAGACGCAGAACAAGAATTGTAAAGAAAGACACAGACCGCGTCTATACCGTAAACGGCAAAGACGGCGAAAACTTTGATATGAAGAAAAACAAAACAGCCAACGCTGACGATGATGAGACAACAGCTGAACAGACGGCACAAAACGAGCCAATGGCTGAAGAGATGACGCCAGAGATGATTCTGGCGGCCATGCCGAAACACCGTGGACGAAAATCGAAAAAAGAGTTGGAACTCATGGCACAGGCAGAAGCTGCAAGGAAAGCTGCAGAGGAGGCAGCTAAAGCTATGAACGAAAACAGCACAGAAGAGACACAGAACATAGACGAACAAGACGCCCTACAACAAGACAAGCCAACACAAGAAGTTGGGCAAGAAGACAATAACACTTACAACGAGGGCGAAACCGATTATAACGGAGACAACTATGACAACAACACCAACGATTATAATGAAGACACAAACAGTTATAACGAAGGTGCCAACAACGAGAACAATGGCTTCGTACCCGAAGAACAGTTCGCAACATCTAACAATGGAGCAAACGACCAAATGGGAGAAGACCACTCTACTCTCATAGCTCGTCTCAAAGACAAGATGAACGCGCACAATGAGAACAACGAGCCCAAGCATAAGGAGATAGAAGACGGTATATGGGCAGGAGATCCAGGCGACGGTACCGACTTTATTACAGTGGTGGACCTTCCCATTGAAGATCAAGGGGCTGTGCCGAGCTACGATATGTTCGACAACCCAACGATGCCTATGCAGCAGCCAATGGTTCCAACATACAATCAGCCCATACAGCAAGCAGAGGAAGAAGAGGAACATTTCGATTTCTCTGACATTATAACAGCAAACGGCGTACTTGAGATAATGCCCGACGGATATGGTTTCCTTCGCTCAAGCGACTACAACTATCTGTCGTCTCCTGACGATGTGTATGTGTCAGTACAGCAGATCAAACGCTACGGACTGAAGACGGGCGATGTTGTGATGTGCCATGTACGTCCGCCACACGATGGAGAGAAATATTTCCCACTCACCAGCATAGACAAGATAAACGGACGCAACCCAGCAGAGGTGAGAGACCGCATTGCTTTCGAGCACCTCACACCTCTCTTCCCTGATGCTAAGTTTAACCTCTGTGGAGACCGCAAGACAAACAACCTCTCCACACGTGTTGTCGACTTGTTCTCACCTATAGGCAAGGGACAGCGTGCGCTCATCGTAGCACAGCCTAAGACAGGTAAGACCATCTTGATGAAAGACATCGCTAACGCCATTGCAGCTAACCACCCCGAGGCATACCTCATGATGTTGCTTATAGACGAGCGACCGGAGGAGGTTACAGACATGGCGCGAACCGTAAACGCAGAGGTTATCGCTTCTACGTTTGACGAACCGGCAGAACGTCATGTCAAGATTGCCGGCATTGTGTTGGAGAAAGCAAAGCGCATGGTCGAGTGTGGACACGATGTGGTTATATTCCTCGACTCAATAACTCGTCTTGCCAGAGCTTACAACACCGTGTCACCAGCATCGGGCAAGGTGCTCACCGGTGGTGTTGATGCCAACGCCCTGCAGAAACCTAAACGATTCTTCGGTGCTGCTCGAAACATCGAAGGCGGCGGCTCTCTGACAATCATCGCTACTGCTCTTATCGACACAGGTTCTAAGATGGACGAGGTTATCTTTGAGGAGTTTAAGGGTACAGGTAACATGGAGTTACAGCTCGACCGCTCGCTGAGCAACAAGCGTATCTTCCCTGCTGTGAACCTGGTTGCCTCAAGCACACGACGCGACGACCTGCTACAAGACAAGACGGTGCTCGACCGCATGTGGATCTTACGCAAGTATATTTCAGACATGAACCCGATAGAGGCGATGAATTTCATACACGACCGTATGGTACACACACGCGACAACGACGAGTTTCTGCTGTCTATGAACAGCTAATAAGAATAAGAACAAGAACTTGTAAACATCAAAAAGGCGGGTCCTATAAATATCTTCATTTATAGGGCACGCCTTCTCTTCTTTAAAAACAAATGTCATGGACGAATATATAGAAATAAAGGGCGCAAGGGTGAACAACCTCAAGAACGTGAGCTTGAAGATACCACGCAACAAATTGGTGGTCATAGCTGGAGTGTCGGGCTCAGGAAAGTCGTCTTTGGCCTTCGACACACTCTATGCTGAAGGACAACGAAGATATGTAGAGTCGCTGTCCTCATATGCAAGGCAGTTTTTAGGACGTCTGAGTAAGCCCGAGTGCGACTTTATAAAAGGCTTGCCCCCTGCCATTGCCATAGAGCAGAAGGTCAATTCAAGAAACCCGCGAAGCACGGTGGGCACAAGCACAGAGATCTATGAGTATCTTAGACTGCTCTTCGCACGAATAGGGAAAACATTCTCACCTATAAGTGGAGAGGAGGTAAAGGTAAACAACACCGAAGATTTGCTTAATTGCACGTTCAACTATTCGGACGGCACTAAGTTTGCCGTCCTTGCTCCGCTACATGTCATCGAAGGACGAACGCTGGCTAAGCAGCTGGAGATGGATCTGCAACAAGGCTATGCGCGTATATGGGCGAACGGAGAGTTTTTGCGCATTGACGATTTGCTTGAAGATCAGGCAAAAATAGACGCTCTTGACCCACACGACATCTACTTGCTTATAGACCGCATGTCGGTTAGCCATGAAAAAAATAGCATATCACGACTGCTCGACTCTGCCGAGACAGCGTTCTTTGAGGGTGACGGTACTTGCCGATTGGTCTTTCTTCCATCAAACATCGTATATGACTTCTCTACTCGTTTCGAGGCCGACGGCATTGTGTTTGAGAAGCCGAGCGACAACATGTTCTCTTTTAACTCACCTCTCGGAGCATGTCCTGAATGTGAGGGCTTCGGCATGGTTATGGGTATAGACGAGAAATTGGTCATTCCAAACACCTCCCTTAGTGTCTACGATGGCTGCGTGCAATGCTGGCATGGCGAGAAGATGGGAGAATGGAAAAATGAATTCTGCCGCAGAGCACCAAAAGATAAGTTCCCGATCTTTGAGCCTTACTATAACCTCACGCAGAAACAGAAGGACATGCTGTGGCATGGTCTACCGTCAGACCGCGAGAAGATAGGCATAGACAGGTTCTTTGAAATGGTTAAAGACAACCAATATAAGATTCAATATAGGGTTATGATGAGCCGCTATCGCGGACGCACAGTATGCCCTGTATGTCATGGCACGCGTCTGAAGAAGGAGGCCACATGGGTAAAAGTGGGTGGAAAAAGCATCTGCGACCTTGTAGAGATGCCAATCAATAACCTTCAGCAATGGTTTAAAGAGCTACAGCTGGACGAGCACGACAGCACCATAGCCAAGCGTCTGCTAACAGAGATAAATAACCGACTGGGCTTTATGGTGGAGGTTGGTTTGGGATATCTCACGCTTAACCGTCTATCCAACTCGCTCAGTGGCGGCGAGAGTCAGCGCATAAATCTTACCACATCACTTGGCAGCTCATTGGTTGGCTCACTATATGTGCTCGATGAGCCAAGCATCGGTCTGCATAGTAGAGATACAGACAGACTCATACATGTTCTTAAAGAACTGCGCGACATTGGTAATACCGTGGTCGTGGTGGAACATGACGAAGACATTTTGCGGGCTGCCGACTGGTTAATAGACGTTGGCCCCGATGCAGGACGTCTGGGAGGAGAAATTGTTTATGAAGGCTCACTGGACGATGTAGCAAAAGAAACTTCTCCTAAGAGCCACACCGTAAACTATCTTAACGGACATGAGCATATAAGCATGCCCTTGTCACGACGGGCCTGGAACCAAGCCATAGAGCTGAAAGGGGCACGAATGAACAACCTTAAAGGCATTGACGTAAAAATTCCTCTTAACATAATGACCGTTGTGACGGGTGTCAGCGGCTCAGGAAAGTCGTCTCTTATAAAGGGCATTCTCTACCCTGCCCTAAAACGCCGACTTGATGAGGTGGCAGAGATACCTGGTGAATACTCGTCAATGGAGGGTGATTGGCAAGCCATTCAGCATGTGGAGATGGTGGACCAAAACCCTATCGGCAAGAGCACACGCTCAAACCCCGCCACCTATGTGAAAGCTTACGATGCCATAAGACAGCTTTATGCAGACCAGCCTCTGGCTAAACAGATGGGATTCACGGCACAATATTTCTCTTTCAACGCCGAGGGAGGACGATGCGAAGAGTGTAAAGGTGCAGGAGTGATAACCGTAGAGATGCAGTTTATGGCAGATCTTGTGCTCGAGTGTGAGGTGTGTCACGGCAAACGCTTTAAGAAAGACGTACTGGAGGTTATGTTCCACGGCAAAAACATTTATGACGTGTTAGAGATGACGGTATCTGAAGCTATTGAGTTCTTCTGCAAATATGAACAGAAGACCATAGTGGACCGTCTGAGACCGCTTGAAGAGGTGGGACTGGGTTACATAAAGTTAGGACAAAGCTCCTCAACGCTATCAGGAGGTGAGAACCAACGCGTAAAACTGGCCTATTTCATAGGACAGGAACGACAGACCCCTACCCTTTTCATCTTTGACGAGCCAACAACGGGTCTTCATTTCCACGACATACAGCGTCTGCTGGCAGCCTTCAATGCTCTTATCAAAAGAGGACATACAGTAGTTATCATTGAACACAATCTCGACGTTGCTAAAAACGCCGACTATATAATTGACCTCGGACCTGAAGGCGGCAACAAAGGCGGCTACGTCGTATGCTGCGGTACACCGGAAGAGATATGCAATTGTGAAGAAAGCTACACAGCAAAATATCTGAAAGAGAAACTGGAGGAAAAACAGTAGGAAGAATAGCCTAAAAGCTGGCTTCAGCAAAGGAAACAAGTAAGGCAGCATACAGAACAAGATGAATCTGTATGCTGTCTTTTTTATTTCTTGACCTTTCGGTTTTCGAGAAAGAAGCCCAGCTTATATAGTTTGAACAACAACAGACTCGGCTTTGACCCAGTAAGGTTACGCTTTTCTTTGTTCTTCATAATTCTATGCCACAATCTGAACAGAGACAAAGGGATATAACGACCAAGAGTAGTCACTTTTGTCTTAAGATTTGAGTAGCCTTCAAGATCTTGCTCAAAACGACAAAGGGTAAGGATCGCTTCTTCTGTCTTTTTCACGAACACAGAGTTTGGCTCAAATTCATTTATAAGTACAGGGTTGTCTATATGTGTAACCTCGATACCACTCTCTGCGAGACGCTTGCCAAACAGGACATCCTCATAACCGTAAGCTTTAAAACGGGAATCGAATGGATGAGCCTTCATGATGTCGCGACGGGCATATAAATTACAAACGCTTATCTCTTGGTTGGGACGGAGCTGACGAAAAACCGCCCGGTGCGAAGGTTCTGCCTTCTTCTCATAAATATAGCGAAGGTTGCCTTTCAAATTTTCTGTATTAGCCTCGTTATCAACCATGGCTAAACCTTCACCACCTATACGCGTTCCACCATAAACAACATCGGCGGTTGATGTAGCATATTTGTAGAGATAATTGTCATCACACAAGAAAAGGTCGCTGTCAATAAGTAGCACATAATCACCACGGCTTTCTGATATGAGCACATTCCTTATCTGAGCACGCCCCACATTTTGTTCCATCCTTAAATAGCGACAATGGAGCATGTTGCCGATGACACGGTTGGCGTCGATACAAGCAGCATCGGTAGAACCATCATCAGCAACAATTATCTCATAACGAAACGGTTTGTCTAATTTACCCCTAAGGGCATCTGCCTGACGCTGTAAGACTTGAACCAATGACACACAAACGTTGTTATAAGAAGGGAGAAGAATGGACAAATCGATATGGGTCATAGTCGTCGTTTTTTACTATTTCAGTTCATACACGCCTTGTGGGTTCTTGCGACGCAGAACCTCTACAAAACCATTATCAACCTTCATGCCACCTTTTAGCAAAATGTCTTGAACAGTCTTAAGTGCAAGGTCTGGATGATTGTTCTCCTCGCTAAGGTGACAAAGCCACACATGCTTGAGACGAGGCTTGGCATTCTCCAAAACAGTCTGACCACACAAGCTGTTGTTCATGTGTCCCGTTCCACAGGTTATACGGCGTTTTAAATATTCAGGATAATTGCCACGCATAAGCATCTCAACATCATGATTGGCCTCTATAACCAGATAGTCGGAACTTGCCACCACTTGTTTCAGCTCGTCCGTAACATGTCCCACATCGGTCATTATGCTAAACACGACGCCATCATGCTCCACCTGATAGCACACATTGTCGGTGCTATCGTGGGGCACATGCCATGCTGTAACAGTAAACTCACCGACCTGAAATTTCTCGCCTGTTTTTATATAATGCTTGTGCTCTGCTGCAATTTTCTTCTTCACACAGTAATTGCGATCTATGCCCGCATGAACGTTCTGGGTAGTATAGACCTCAAGCTTATAATCGTTACTGAGGCTTCCCACCGACTTAATGTGGTCTGCGTGGTCGTGAGTAATAAGAATATTATGAACCTTGCTCATGGACAATCCATACTGGTTAAAATATTTTTTAAGCGTACGAACTCCCACACCGGCATCAATAAACATTGCGTCGGTCTCTGTATAAATAAGATAGCAGTTACCACTGCTACTGCTTCCTAATGACAAAAATTTTAACATTGCTTTTTCAGGGTCGTATATCGACCTTATTTATATTTATGTAATGGCGAAAGCCATCACATGCTTTGCCTTTTCACCTCACAACTCGATGTTGAATCGTAAGTAAGGTTCAAAATTACAAAATTATTGGCAAAATAACAAGCATATCCGTCTTTTTTTGTGCGAAGACGAAAACATGATGTCACCAAAAGCAGGTTTACATAGACAGAATAATTGTTGAAAACATGACATTAGCATCTCAGAAAGCAAGCTTTCGTAAGAAAGGCGTTAGTTTTTTTATCTTGACAAGCATAAAATCGGTATTTTTGTTTATATTTGCAAACGCATCTGCACAACAGCAGAAGCCCTATAATATATGAATATACAGAACAAAACCATTATAATGGCAATAGCAACATTCATAACCATGTTGTTTTCGTGCCAAACCGACAAAAACGAAGAAGAAGCCGAAGCTGTTGCACTAAACTTTGCAACTAACTATTTCGGATGTCACTATATAGAGGCTTCACACCTATGCACACCTGAATCTGAGCAATGGATAAAGTTTGTTGCCACTAACGTTTCCGACTCAGACCTTGCCGTTCTCAATGCATCAGAAGCAACACCAACATACGAGGTTACAGACTTGTCTCTCGACAACGATTCCAACGCCACGTGCACAATTACGGCACGCAACTATCTCATGATGCACGATATATGCACCAAAGGACATATAGCAGACGAGGGTTGTTACAAGCTGACGCTCACAAGAAAAAACGGTAAGTGGCTCGTCAATCTCGATGGTGTGCCATGTGCAGAGGCACAATAAGCAACACATCTTCACGACCTTGGAACAGACTTTGAAACAAGGCGACTTTATCCTGTAAAGTTAATTGATATGTAGAAACAGCTGTAGCTCCTAAATGATTAGTTTCACAAGTTTTTGATTCAAAACTTTCATGACCAAAGGACATAGCCGGATTTGGTGTGTTAATCATACAAAATCAAGGATATATGTTTGATTTTTACAAATCAATGTTTTCCCTTTAACTGGCATAATGAAAGGTTCTCTTTAAAATGTAAGCTATTTTTGACCACTCAAATCAAACAAACTGCTTTGATTTGACAAAGGAAAAGTATTATCTTTGCATCAGTAATCATCAAATTTAAAGTCTATGATAAAAGGTGTTATCACTGGAGATTTAGTAAACTCAACCAATATAGCTGCCAAATGGAGGCAAACAGTAGTAGATGCGTTGAAGAATCCATTCCACTAACTCCAGTAAAGTTAGAGATGTATCGGGGAGACAGTTTCCAAGTTGTTGTTGACAAACCAGAATATGCATTAGCCATAGCCATTGCACTTAGGGCAAAACTAAAAGCCGAAACCCCAGATGGACAAAAGCTGTGGGATGCAAGATTGGCCGTTGGTGTAGGTGATATATCTTTTGAAAGCGACAATATAGTAACCAGTGATGGAGAAGCGTTCAGACTATCAGGTCATTCATTTGACCATATAGGGAAAAAAGGCTGAGCATATCAACTCCATGGCCCGATTTTAATACCAACATAGAACTTGTCACTCGTTTTGCAGATGACTTAATTACATCATGGACAGCAAAACAAGCAAGGGTTGTATATCAATCAATGCTTTTTCCTAAACATCAAAAGGATTTGGCAGAAGAATTAGATATGACAAAGCAAAACTTTAATTACCACTGGAGTTCTGCAAGAGGGCAGCTTATCTTGGACTACATTGAATATTTTAAATCGTTAATCTCAAAATACATAAGGTTGTAGTATGGAAACACTCATTATACTTGTAAAGTTACTCTGTGCCCATTTATGTTCAGATTTCATACTGCAGACCGATAGAATCAATAGTGGAAAACGCAAACCTGGCTTAAAAGGCATTAGTTATTTGATCCTTCACAGTATTACACATGCATGTATAGCATATATGTTGGTGGCAAATTGGTCATGCTGGCAAATTCCTGCCATAGTATTCATTAGCCATTTCATAATAGATTTGGTCAAGTGCAAGTGCTGCAAGGAATCGCTCTCAACATTTATATTTGTGATATCCTTATATTGCATTGACTTATGAATAAAAACCCGCCACTCGCGAGGGCAAACCGTTCACCGCCGCCGACATCGACCGCTGGCACCGTCAGCAAGGTTTCCGAGCCGTAGGCTACCACTACGTTGAGCTGCTCTACACCCTGCGCCAGATGTTCCCCAACGCCACCATCCACGGCCACCGTGACTTCGACGCCAAGGAATGCCCATGCTTCGACGCCACGAAGGAGTATGAGGTGCTGAAGTGAGGACTCTTTTATTTATTCAGGAGGCTATGCAATTACGCCATAGCCTCCTGTCTTGCGTTGTACACCCCCCACTATCTTTGAAAAGTCGAAGGGCTTGTCACGAAAGTCACGAAGGTCATGAAGGTCATTAAGAAAACTGAGAAATCTAACAAGCACGGAAAGCAGCAACATTTATCAACATGCTTCCTGCCGTGTCTACTTCTCCTTGCTCAAACATTGTCAAGGCAATGGATATTGCCTCGTTCTCGTCAGAAGCATTAACAACGATATTCACCACATCCATGTCTGTGGTGAGCTCTACTTGATACATATCCATGTTACTATTTCAGAATTTTCTTCCAATCCTCAAGCTTCGCCTCAAACTCTATTGAGTTAGCATTAGACGAACTTGTCACAATAAAAATTTTAATACTACTTTTATGAAGATCATAAAAATACCTATCAAAATAATCTCTTGCCTTACTTTTTCCATTAATCACAATTCGTCTTATGCTTGGATGCGACTCCAACAGTTGCGGAATATTATTAGGTCTCTCTCCACCGGAAATATTGGAATCCAAACTTCCAGCTCTATTGACTGCAGCAAGACAATCCCACAAGGCAACATGATGCTTCATAAGAAACTTTTTGCTGTCGGGTCCTTCACCAAATAACCCATGCATCAACTTCCAGAATGAGTTCTTTGATTTATTCTGATAATAAGCCCGCTCCCTAAGGGAGACATCACTTGGAAATGAGCCAAGAATCAAAATCTCCGAATGCTCATCCACCCAAGGCTCAAGTCCTTCCTTGAAGTTTTCATTATCTTGTGGTTCGGCATTCTTAGAGCATAGATTTTCATTATTGCCAAGCCGTATCTCATTACTTTTATTATCATCATTATTGCACAGAAATTCAGCCACATCATCTGATTTCATAGACTTATCTTTATCTGTTATTTTTATAGTGCCATTATTGCAAAGAATCTCAAAATCTGTTGAATTCATGCTTTTTTTGGAAAGTCAGTTATATAGAAACCAATTTCACGCATCTTATTTCTGATATACTTCTGCTTGTTAGGATCAGCGTTGTCCTTCTGCAAAAACAGCTGACGTAGATATTTTATCTCAGCCTTTGTAAACGTGTCACGTCCTTTCATAATTCTGTTTAGGTTTAATTGTTAATCCTCGTGTTCCATTGTAAACAGAACACGAGGGCTATTATTTATGTTACTTTATTTTTCTTTCTTTATTTAGAATCTAAATCTCTTCCAATTGTTCCTCGTCTTCCTTCTTGTCATTCAGGAAAGAAAGGAAAAGCTTTAGGAATGCAGTCTCCTTAAAGAAGTAATTTGGATCTTCCTCCATCTTTTCGTATATGTACGAAAAACCAAAATTGGCGTATTGCTCCATCTTGTCAATAAGCTGGTCAACAACTTTTCGAGCAGTAATTTCGCCCTTATCCAAAGCAATAAGGTCAATATCGGTTTTAGCCACAAGAGCAGCAAACAAAAACTGCCGTATTTCGCCATAAGATTTTCTTCCAAGACGATTTTCTTGATTTCCCCAATATTGTATCGGCTGTCCGAATGACTTTATTTTAGCTTTATCTTCAATCAATGGTTTTGTTTGGTCAAAATACAGACCAATGAAAAAGGCGATAATAAAAAGCTCATAACCCACACCAAATATCTTGGCACAAGCTGCTTGATATGATGTTGTGCCTCGTCCATAGATACCAAATGCAAAATTAATGAAATTTTCTTTAACTCCAATACTTTTTATGCCTTTTTTGTTTTATGCCTTCATATCTTTAAGTAAATACCTGCAATATCACAAGACTTGCCCTTAAAGTTTGCCGTTATCAACGATTTTGTGTAACTTTGGTACAGATAAACAAAACAACTAAAACACACATAGAAGAACCAAGCATAAACTATGACCTCACGTTTAGGAGCTTTAGCCAAAAGATAAAGGACATGAGGATGGGGAGAATTAACATGGACTGCAAAACAGGCAAAGGTTGTTTATCAATCCATGCTCTTTCCTAAACTTCAAAAAGACACGGCTGAAGAATTAGGCATGACAAGGCGAATGCTTCTCAAGCAATGGACACCATCCTCACCTAACTATCAGAGTTTGCCGAAGGCTGGACAATAGATTGGCTATATAGAAAGAATATTAATCCTTACATTTGTCCTTGTAGGTAGTTTTGAGGGCGTTGGTTTCTTGTTGGCAGCAAAGTCTGTATTTCGTTTTGGTGAGTTGAACAAAGCCAAGGAAATCCAAACAACAGAATATGTCCTAATAGGCACATTTGCAAGTTTCACTATCGCCATCTTTACAGGAATAGTAATAACACACTTATATTTGTGATACCTTTATATACAATACTCTGTTAATTCTAATGTAATCGTTTGAAAATGAGAGAGTTAATTAACGTAATATAACTAATAAAATTTGGTTATGTGGCTGATTATCAGTAACTTTATAGTGTTAAAAAATAATAATTTAATAATAAAATTAGTCCACCCGATTTGTGGTTTCCTTATGGCTATCCTCCCATCCACCCAACTCTTGCAATCCCATAAGGTAATATTTTTTAGATTCGTACTACAAAACTTTATCCTCGAAAAGTATATTATAAAGAAGGAAGATGCGTTCCTTTTATTACTTCTGGCATTTCAATCTCCATAGAAAGTGCCAAACCCTAAACACAAGCTCACTCAAAGCCTCGGCAGGATAATATCTCAGAAGACGAGCGTCACAATACAGGCGCAGGAGGTTATGCCCCAAAACGTGATGCTTGTCATAATGCACAAAATTGCCTCCATTCAAGATGTCATCAAGAAGCATTTGCCCCCTCTTTACATCCATAGATGCAATCATCTTATCCTCTGTCAATCCCATGACCTTATGTAATTTAGAAAAGGTGGTGAGAGAGCAATCCCTCACCACCATAACCATTAACATCCCTTGTTCGCAAGAGCTACTAAAGGAACTGGTTTTAAGCATCGTTGAGATGCCAACTTGCATCCATACCACAGATAACAATCAGATCGCCAGAGGCGAATGGATGCCTCGGAGCACAGATAGCTCCTCTAACTTGAATTTATGACATCTGTCAGAAGAAATTCCGAACCTCCTGCAAAATGCCTCAATATGTTTTATGTCATCATCAGAATGCCAACTAATCTCCCATTCAACATCCTTGCCTATCGCCTCGTTGATCCTGTCAAAATAGGGCATGTCAACAGCAGAAAGAGAATGGCCAAGAACAGAAATCTTTCTTATAGATGCCAAGCCCTCAAAGAAATCCTCATTTGCCGCAATAATGCTCTCCGTAGGCTTCATGTTAATGGCATAATAATCCTCAAACCGTCCCAGAGCCTCCTGTACCGCATTATACCTGACAGACGACCTCCAGTTGCCCATAGCCCCGTCCTTCAAGAAATAAGCAAGATACGCAAGCTTGTCATTGGCAAAATAACGTCCCTTCTTGTCTTTAAGGTTAGGTCTATACCTCCGTCTGTGCTCGTTACGTTTCACCCAAGCCTTAAAGCCCCCTTCGTCATCGGCGCTATGCCCTATTATCAAGCTTCCATATCTGTCATGCCTACTGCCATGAATATACCTTATCTGCTCCCTCCCGATGCCATAGACCGACTCCAGAAAATCAGTATAATTGAACGTCAGGAACCGGGCATTCTTGTCGATATCAAGCAGACGCTTCTTAAACCCCTTCTCATACGCCAACGTGTTAATCCACTTATGCAGCTGATACCTCATTTCAAACGTGCAAGAGTTGAGCATGTCCGAAATGCCGTCCAGCCCCAGATAATAGTCGCAATATCTGAACCCATCCGAATCTTCGTCACAATCAGGCAAGACGACATCAAGAACATCGAGCACCTTCTCCCTGTTCAGGTCAGCCAGATGCTCTTCAAACCGCCACCACAGATTGTTCTCTGCCCATGTTGTCTTTGGGTAGACGCCGCCAGGTGAGCATCCCCATGAAATCTCGAGACACCTCAAGCAATCCTTGAAACTTTCAAAGCTGTTCATCAGCGACCTCGGTCCGAAATAGAGGTCAAAAGTAGCCAACACATAAGGCCTATGTCTTAGCAGATACTTTCTAAACTCAGCATAAGAACATTTAGCCCCATGATAGCAATCAAATCCGTTTCCGATGATATATAGATGGTCAGATGTCATATTGAATGTTCCTACCAATATCAGTCTCTCTCAATCCCCATTTTAGAGAACAGCGGATAGACAATATGTTCCAAGATCCAGGTCATGCGTTTCTCAAAAACCTCCAACGTAAACTCCTTTTCAAATTTCTCCCTGCCGGCCTTGCCCATGTTGCTGCGCAGAACTGGATTATTAAGAAGGAGCTGTATCTTGTCAGCAAGCACTGTAACATTATGCTTAGGAACGAGGAAGCCTGTCTTTCCGTCATCTATGATGCCAGGGATGCCACCCTCTGTAGTAGAGATACAAGCCACCCCATGCTCCATAGCCTCCAACAACACCAGAGGGAAGCACTCGTTATGATAGAACGTAGGGAAGACAAAGATGTCCGCACCATTTAGGAAAGCCTCCTTGTCCTTACCATATTTCCTGCCATGATACACCACCATGCCCTCAAGCCCACGCTTTGCCACCTCAGCCTGAAACATGGCAGCATCCATCTCCACCGTTTCACCACCCACAAAGTCGCAGACAAAACGGCAGCCCTTCTCCTTCAAAACCTTCAGAGAATCAAGCAGAACAACCACACCCTTACTTATCAGAAGATTAGAAAGGAACAGGAGATGAGGAATCTTATCTTCAGGAGATGCCGCATCAAAAGGAGCCGATACAAAACGCTCTATAGCTGCAGAAGGGATGCCATTGCCACAAACGAACACATCGTCCCTCTTCACATATTTCTTCACATCATCATAAAGACATTCCGAAAGCAGAATCACCTTTATGTCCTTAAAGAACCTCTTATACAAAGCATCATCAAACCATTTGTCTTGATGTGTAGCCACACCCTTGTTATGATAATGCACAACCACCTGACAGCCCAGGTGTTTCAACATCTGAACCACCACAAAGTCCTTATAGAAAGCACCGCCACAAGCATTAGGCGTAACATACACCAATTGAGGTTTGACCTCCTTCACCTCATGCCGTATCTTCCTTAGGAGCTTGAAGAAATCAAAGAGTTTCCTCATCCCCACCTTCCCGATGTCCTGCAAGTTCTTCGCAGTAGTCAGGTTGATGTAATGACTATCAAACTCCCCATTTATCAACCTGCTATCGTGGATATACTGACCCACCATAGCAGCACCATGCACAGGCGGAGGCATGTGCATGATAAAAAGTATCTTTGGTTTCATTGTTATTCAATTTCTTCTATTAAAATACCCAACTCTTTACAAAAAGCGACAAAAGAGTTATTTGTTTTAAAAGATGTTTCTGCCAACACCTTTAATTTGTTTTTAAAATCCAAAGAGTTTTCAGAATTATTTACCATCTGCTTCACTATTCCTTTGTTATCACAAAGCAACTTAACAGCATCTTCATCATCAAGATACTCAGAACGTAAGATTTTATCTAAGGCTTGACGAGATTCTTGTAATTCACCGTGTTTAAACAAACATTCACCATAATATTTAAACTTTTCTTTATTAATACAAGAATTATTCACAAAAACATCTCTGACTTCTTTAAATACAATAGAAACATCATAATCCATATCATTTAATATTCCTATTGTATTTAGGACAATAGCTTTAGATATAGCCTCGTCTGTCTCTCCTATAGCATAGCTACGCATACATTCTTTAAAAGCATCCACAAAAAGCTGAAGAAAATCAGGATGATAGACATTTAAAAGGTTATAATTAAAATCACCTTTAACAAGAGCACTTACCCATGCTTCTTGAGAAAGAGATTTGAGATATTCGCGAGCCAACCCAAGACAATACTTTGATATCTGAAGGTCAGAATTATCCTTCAAATCTTCAAAGAGTTTGATAGGCAAAGAAGGTATATCATCTGTTTTAACGGATGAATAATGTATACCTAAATCATCAAATCGTTTAAGAAATTCTTGAGAAGAAATTTCCAAATCTTCATGTATTGATTCATATTTTTTTAACACACATTTTATATTTATCTTTGAAGAGCAATATTTCTTTAGAGTTAATCTTCTTGCAACATCAAAGACAAAGGGTATAGAAGTAAAGTTATCTAAATTTAACAAAATATCTCCATAAGACATATAATATTCTATACAACTTGCAATCTTCTCTAGTAGCTCTTCTGACATAGGATTTTCTATATTCTGCAAGCAAACACGCACATTCCTATTAGCATTTATATATATAGAAATAGCCATAGCCAAGGCATCAGGATACATTTCATCTCCATCTGTTAATGAGGTAAGAAGGCTATAAACATCATCATCATTGAGATAATTAGAAATGCTCATTGGGCGTTCATCTTCTTCAATTTCTTTTATTCTTGACAACATTTTGTTCGCCAATTGAATATTCGAAATATTGGCGGAAAGCATTTCTTTTACTTTATTTTTATATCTAGGAATGTCCACTTCATCTTTAATGAAAGGATAAAGTTTCATATCCGCGAGACTATCTACGTTTAAATTCTCTAGATATTCATCTAAAATTCCATCATCTACTACGAGCCCATATTCTGTAAAAGAAGCCTTTCTATATTCCACCACTTGTAAGAATTGTTTTGGATTAATCTTTGTAGCGAAATACGACGTATATCTATCCTTGTCGGCAATATATTCATGTAACTTATCCACACCATTAATATAATTCAGTATGTCTGATGTATCTGATAAATTTACATGATAAACAGTTAACAAATGATGGTAGAAATTTATCTTATCAGAAATATGTTTTAAGAGAACATAATGGTATTCCTTGAATTCCATGTCATCTGTTGCACAACCTGGAGAACTTCTCCTATATAAAGCATCCCATATTTGCTTCGACTCTACAGAATCATTTCCAGCAAAATGTTTTTCTAATGCCAATGCTGCATTTTCGATATTGTTAACATTCGTAATTGAATGATTCAAAATCTCCCAATAGTTAGAACTATCTTTTAATTGGTCAAGAATTTTTATATCGTTATCATTTAGTTCGGCTGTTACTTCCCTTGTAAAAACAACATCCATAGCAGTATTCAATGGTAATTGATAATATAAGGAAGATATACACTCCTGCATATGATTATCATCAAAATACATAAATTTCAGACTTCCAAGATAAGAAGGAGTCAAAATTTCCTCAAGAGGATTTTCTACGATTTTGTTTCTTCCGAAAATATACAAAGCAATATACTTATCCTCTATCTTTTCATCACTAAGATTTCTTAACGTTACAAATTGATTTATAAAGGCTATTATTTTGCGAGGACTTTGCTCTTTCGTAAGCATATCATATATTTGCAACACGCTGTAATCCACATTCGCATCTTTTCCAAAAGCCTCTTTCCATCTGTCCTTAAAATAATGCATCCAACCAGACAAAATTGGAGGAGGTACTGTATAAACTACATAAAATGTCTTGTTGATAAAATCATCACCATATACAGTAATTCCCTGATTCTGGCCTTCACCTTGCTTGATAATATTTTCTGATTGAAAAGCATTGCGTATATGCAGTCTATCAAATGGAACAATAATCCTTATATTGGAATATTTTTCTTCAGAAAAACAAGAATGTATAGCAGCCCATAGCTCTTGAACTTTTAGTTTTGGTAACCGATCCATGTTATCTATTACCAAAATCAATATAATATCATGATGTTGTTTTAGTCCTTTATCTATTTCATGTATCCAATTTTTAAATTGCCTACTTGAAGGTTCCCTTTCTGAAATCGTTTCAAACTTTGTCTCTTCTTTTATATTATCCTTATATATCAAGAAAAATTCAGATATACATTTTTCCCAAGTAAAAATTTGTCCATATTTTTCTTTCATTTTTACATAATGTCTATGCCCATAAAACCAATAAGCAGCTAAATAAGGAACTATCAAAATGGCTTGCTTTAAATATTCTATAGAAACTAAAGAAGCAAGATGAGTAACAAATGGGGTCAATAAAATGGAGAACAAACTTACTATTGAGCCAACACCTATTGCAGGAATCGTCTTTGTGTTTGTATATTTCTTTTTGGCCAATAAATCCTCCAAACTGTCCTTCCAACTATTTTCATCAAGTATAGGAGTATTTCCTTTTACCAAATCAGAAGTAAGTTCTTCAAGAATTGTTCTTCTTTGCGGATCGCTTTGATGCCCCCATGCATCATAAGTAAAGAAATGGAACTTTCTACCATTTGCCTCGGAAGAAAGCTCTTTCTGTATCATTCCCACTAAATTAGATTTTCCCGAGCCCCATCCTCCATCAATGCCAATGATTGTACATTTGTCATCATTGCGTATCTCATCTGAAATTTCCTTAGCCAGTTTCTTATGAGCCCCTCCTTCAAACAAATCTTCATTACAAGGAGCCTTGCTTAAAAGCTTGCCTTTACTATATTGTTCCATATATTTATTTTTCAAAATGTTTGAATATTTCCATGTTAGTACTCAATTTAGGGCATAGCCCTTTGTATAGGCACTTTTAAAAGTGCCTATTTATTGAGTTTGATACATTTCCTCGTCATGACATAGTCAAAGCAAGCTTTGCTCTTCTCATTTGGCTTGACGGAAATGCTGTTAAAAATTTTACTTGTTTATTAACTATTAGCATATTGCCAATCAGATTTTTTCATGATTTTCAGC
>ERZ859732.100-NODE-100-length-33915-cov-19.211784_pt1 | contig 33915 bp, 31 predicted proteins | sample MGYA00510123_ERZ859732 | MGnify/ENA primary metagenome ERZ859732 (study PRJEB30046, sample SAMN00715133) | human gut metagenome | study: EMG produced TPA metagenomics assembly of the A metagenome-wide association study of gut microbiota in type 2...
GAGAATGAAAATCTCTCGTCCTAACCGATAGACGAAGGGACCATTGCTTATTTGCAGGTGCAAAGTTACTACTTTTATTTGAATCTAGCAAATTTTTCATAGAAAATTTTCGCTAAATGCGCATTTTTTTGTATTTTTGCCCTGTTTTTCACTAATATTAGGCAAAATGGAGATAAAAACTAGTGCTATCGTATTGCAAACCATCAAGTATGGGGACTCTCAACTTATCGTGGATTTCTTCACCGAAAAGTTGGGAAGACTCTCCTTTATGGTACGTGTGCCTAAGTCATCTAAGGGGAAGATGAAACGGCAGCTTTTCCAACCGCTCATGGTCTTGAATTTAGAATTTGATTATCGTCCCAAATCAAATCTGCAGCGCCTTATGGATGTTTCGATTCAGATTCCATTCTCTGATATCCCTTTTTCTCCATACAAACTTGGCATTTCCATGTTCTTGGCAGAACTGCTTTCATATGCTACCCGTCATGAGCAGGCTAATGGTGCGCTCTATCTTTTCATACAGGACAGTATCGAATGGTTAGACCATGCTAAAGGTGCTATTGCCAATTTCCATATAGTCTTTATGATTCAGCTCTCTTTTCATTTGGGTTTTATGCCCAATATAGAGAGCGGTATGTCTGGCGATTATTTTGATTTGGTAGATGGATGTTTTGCAGCTCATGTTCCTTCGCATGTACATTATTTAAATAAGGAAGATTCTATGCGGCTTGTGTCTTTGTTCCGTTTAGACTATAAAACAATGCACCTCTACACAATGTCTCGTATGGAACGAAACAGGTGTGTAGAGGTGATATTGGAGTATTATAAACTTCATTTGCCAGGCTTCCCGGAAATGAAGAGTTTTGCTGTTCTTCAGGAACTGTTTGCTTAGTCTTTTCAGGTTTCCTCGCTTGCTTGATGTAAACGGGAAACAGACGTTGGCTATGTCCTCTGTTTAGGCAAAACTGATAACGCCCTGTACTGTAGCATCATCATTATTGTCTTCTTTCGGTTCTGTATTACCGGAAGCTATATTACGGATTTCTTCCAGAGTCTGTCGGGTACGCTTATAGGTAGGCGTGTTTTCTACCTGAAGGATGACATCCTCGTTATCCAAATCTTCCTGGCGGAACAGGAATATGTGTGGATGACGCTTATACTGTGTCGTATTGCCATCGCTGCCATAATAGCGCTTGCGGCGGTCTTCTCTTTCAGCACGTTTCTCTTCTTCTTCAGCGAGACGGCGAGATTCTTCCTCAGTATGTTTCTTGAGGTGGCGGTTCATTCCCTCTACATCCTCGAGTCCGAAACCTGTTGCGAGAACGGTTACCTTTACGCGGCTTCCCAATTCAGGGTCAATGGCAAGACCCCATTTCAGTTCGAAGTCGTCACCGAATTTCTCCATAAAGTCGTTGACATCATTCATCTCGTCCATGGTCAAGCCAGGATTATCTTTCTTCTCGCTTGCAAATGCGATGCTGAGCAGAATCTTCTTAGAGTTGAATACGTCATTATCGTTAAGGAGTGGTGAGTTCAAGGCATCTTCTATCGCTTTCTTTACTCTTCCTTCTCCCTCACCGTAACCTGTACTCATGATAGCCACACCGCCATCTTTCAGTACGGTCTTCACATCATTGAAGTCGAGGTTGATGAGACCATGTACGGTAATGATTTCAGCGATACTCTTGGCAGCTACACTCAAGGTGTCGTCAGCTTTGCCGAAGGCATCGAGAACGGCAAGGTCTGGATAAATCTGGCGGAGACGTTCATTGTTGATTACCAGTAAGGCATCTACATGCTTCGACATTTCCTCTACACCATCCAATGCCTGGTCAATCTTCTTAGGACCTTCAAAACGGAATGGGATGGTTACGATACCAACGGTAAGAATACCTAACTCCTTACTTACTCTGGCGATGACAGGTGCTGCACCAGTACCGGTACCGCCACCCATACCCGCTGTGATGAATGCCATTTTTGTTCCATCGTTGAGCATGTTCTTGATATCTTCAAGAGTCTCTTCGGCAGCCTGGCGTGCCTTGGCAGGTTTGTTTCCTGCACCCAGACCTTCCTTACCTAGCTGCAGGTGTACAGGCACAGGTGAGTCGTTAAGTGCCTGGTTGTCTGTGTTGCAGAGTACGAATGTTACATCGTGTATACCTTCGCGGTACATGTGGTTGACGGCATTTCCACCGCCACCACCAACACCAATCACCTTGATGATGCTATTTTCTTTTTCAGGTTCCCCAAAGTCAAGAATATGAGGAGCGTTTCCATTATCTAGCATAGTCGTATAATCTTTATAGGGTTTATCTATCTGATTTTTTATTTAACCTGTTGTGAAATCTGTTTTCTGATAGCCTGGTCTTTGGCATCTTATTCTTCTTCAGAAATGGTATCTTTCACAAACTTCTTGAAACCTCTCATCATTTTATGGATGAGACTGTTTTCTTTGCGTCTCTTTTCTTCTTCTTCGGCTTCTTTTTCTGCCAGAAGTCTTGCCTCAGCTTCTTCCAGTTCTTTTTGCTTGCGGGCAGCCTCGTCAGCAGCCGCTTTTTCTGCCGCAGTAAGAACAACGCCCTTGCCGGCAGTCTCGTTAGGGTTTCTTGGAGCCTTGTGCTGCTCGGCTGCTACTGGCTTTTCTGCAGAATTGCTGAAGAGATCAGTGCCGATTTCGTCACCTGCACAGTTCATGTCTCCCTTTGCCAGGAGTCCCAATACGGTGTTCATTGTACCATCGTGATTGGTAATCTTAGGATCCTTGGAGTTGACTGTTTGAGAAACAAACTTGGCAATGCGTACTTTGTCGATGTGGGTATGTGTCTTGAAAACCTTATCGATTTCAGGCATGTTGCTGCCGCCACCTGTAAGGATGATACCCCCCAACAGCTTATCTGAGAATTCCACAGGAATCTGGAACCATGCGTTTTCTACGATTTCCTCTACGCGTGCTTCTACGATTTCGATGAACTTCTTGCTTTCAACCACTCTATCCTTGTCGATAGGGTAGTTCAGGGTCGGGTCGATATTGTTGATATCGGTATAAGCCTTGGCATACTTGAGTTTCATCTTTTCAGCATCAGGCTCTTCAATCTGAAGACAAGTTAAGTCTTTGGTCACGTTGCCGCCGCCCAATGGGATGACAGAGAGATGACGAAGTATACCTTTATAATATACAGAAACGGTTGTCGTATCGGCACCCAAGTCAACAAGCATACAGCCTGCACGCTTTTCTGAGTCTGTCAAAACGCTGTCAGCCATAGCTAAAGGAGCCAGGTACATTTCTGCAATAGGAATGTTGGCATTTTCAAAACAGGTATTGATATTGTTATAGAAGTTCTTGCGCCAAAGTATATTCAGGAAGATGCCTTCCAGATGGTTACACTGTATTCCTACAGGGTCTATCTGGTATTGGTTGTCTATCTTGTATTCCTGAGTTGCAGCATCCAGGATTTCCTGGTCCGGATAGGTCATGTTGCGGTTGATATCCATCAGTTCATTGATCATCTCTTGTGAGATGATGGTGTTACCTGGGAGATCCTTGACAATGACATTCTTGATACTGCGTATAGAGCGACCGCCCACGCCTACATAGACCTGGGTAATATCCTGTTTCAGTATATTCTTTAACTTCTTGATGATGTTGGTCAAGCATTGGCAGGTTTTGTCAATGTTATAGATCACACCCTTTCTGATGCAAGAAGATGAATCTTCCTCTACGGTGGCAAGTACGGTGATGCTGCCGTCCAAATTCTTCTGACCTGCTATACCTGTCATCTTAGATGAGCCAAGTTCGATAGCTACAATAAATTCCTTTGGCATAGTTCTTATATGTTATCTTAATCTGTTTCTATTTTCTAATTAGCTATTTTGATGCTTTTTACATATGATCTGGTTGTCGAATTCGATATTGATATACGAATACTTGTTCCAGCCAGCTTGTGAGAGTCCATACTTATAGAATTTCTCTAATCGATTCATCTTCTTGTTGACGAAATCGTTGATGGCTTGCTCTCGTTTGTCGATGAGGTTGGTCTCTGGCAGGTTACCTATATATATAATGTGGTTGCCTACTCGCGGTACCAGTTCTATTCCTCTATCAGGCAGGACATGGATCTGTTCTATCTGGTTTCGCCAGAGTTCATTCGTCATCAGCGCTTTGCTTAGTAATGAGATGTATTTTTTAGCATACCACTTGTTGATGTAGCCCGTTGCGATGATAATGTCGCATGTATAGTTCGTGTTGGGCATGATCTGATTGTGGTCATCAATATAATAGTCCTCGTTGCTGATGCTTTTGATTCTGACGATTGGCATGCGTTGGGTGAGGTAGATGTCAACAAGACCATCCTGAGTCTTTGAACATTCTGCCGTCTTGACGAAAGGACTGGTCTTCAAGGTTTCTTCTATCATGCGGGCGTTCACCTCTTTGAGCGGTTCCCCCAGCGGATAGAGTTTCCTGGCTTCCAGTCGTTTCTTGATTTCCTTCGCATTCAGAAAGCCATTCGTCATCTCATCTTGAATATTGATGTTCACCTTGGTGCATACCAACTTCGTTTCATCAGGTTTGTTAAACCTGGTGAAAGCGAATACCAGATAAGTACCGAGTACTAAATCCAGTGCGATGATGATGGTTTTCTTCCAATTGATATGCATTTATTTCTCTTCAAGTATTTTGGTAATTTGTGGAACATAGTTGTCCAAATCGCCAGCTCCTAAGATAACTAGAACATCGAAGTCTCGATTCTTTACCAGGTCAAGAACGTCTTCTTTGTGAATCATGCTCTTTTCTACACCTGGTTTCAGATTGTCATAGATGAGCTTGGAGGTTACTCCTGGAATAGGCTGCTCGCGAGCTGGATAGATGTCGCAGAGGATAACCTCGTCCAAGAGACTCAAACTGTTGGCGAAATCTTTATAGAAATCGCGGGTTCTAGTATACAAGTGAGGCTGGAAGATGGCTGTTATCTTACGGTCCTTGTATAACTCTCTGATACTCTTAGCACTCTGATATATCTCCTTTGGATGATGAGCATAATCAGACAGGAATACCAGTTTGTTATTCTTGATCTTAAAGTCGAAACGGCGGTCAACTCCTCCGTAGGTCTTCATGCCGTTACGGAGTTCATCGGCTGTACAACCATTCAACTGTGCCATTGCCATTGCTGCCACACCATTTGTGATGTTGATAGGCACAGGCTGTCCGAGTTCTACGCCCGTTACGTTCTCGAAAGGAGAGATGAAATCAAAGGTGATACCTCCATTCTCAATCTTGATGTTCTCAGCGTGGAAGTCGCCCTCGTCCTGGCTGTATTCGTATATCTTGACACCGTCTTGTACGTGTTGCTTCATCTCCAGACCTTTGTGGATGATGAGTGCACCGCCCGGTTGGATCAGTTCTGTATAGTGACGGAAACTCTCCAGATAAGCCTCCTTGGTGCCGTAGATGTCGAGATGGTCTGGGTCTGTAGCCGTGATGACGCTCATCCATGGGCGCAACCAGTGGAAACTGCGGTCAAACTCATCTGCTTCAATGACAACATAGTCGCTCTTGTCGGAGAGGATATAGTTGGTGCCATAGTTCTTTGAGATACCTCCCAGGAAGGCATTACAGTCAATATGGCTTTGGTGCATGATGTGAGCACACATGGTAGATGTTGATGTCTTTCCGTGTGTACCCGCTACGCACAGTCCCTTATGTGTACGGGTTAATGTACCCAGAACCTGAGCTCGCTTCTCGATGGTGAAGCCATTCTCATGGAAGAAAACCAGTTCCTTGTGTTCTGCAGGAATTGCCGGTGTGTAGACTACCAATGTTGTCTTGGCGTCCTTGCAGGCTTCTGGTATGAGGTCAACATTCTCCTCATAGTGGATAAGCATTCCCTCTTTCTCCAACTCATGAGTTAGATTGGATGGAGTCTTGTCATATCCGGCTACAACCAGCTGCTTGCTGAGGAAGTATCTGGCGATGGCGCTCATTCCGATGCCGCCCGCTCCTACAAAATAAACTGCTTTAATATCTTTTATTTCCATTACTTTGTTGCTAATTTGATTACTTCGTCGGCGATGACGTCGGCAGAGTTCTTTAATCCTAATTTCTTGATATTCTCACAGAGCGAAGCGAGCTTAGCCTCGTCTTTTACCGTGTCAACTGCTTTCTTGAGCAATACCTCTGGTGCATCGGCATCCTTTACGTAGATGGCAGCATCTTTGTTGACTAATGCCATGGCGTTCTTGGTCTGGTGGTCTTCAGCCACATTAGGGCTTGGAACCAGGATAACCGGTTTGCCGATGAGGCAGAACTCGCTGATACTGCTGGCACCTGCGCGGCTGATAACCAGGTCGGCTGCCTTGTAAGCTGCACCCATGTCGCTGATGAAATCAGTAACCTTGAGCATTGGCAGCTCCTGACCTTTCAGTTGCTCCATGATGGCAGCATTATAGTATTTACCTGTTTGCCAGATAAACTGTACGCCGCTTTCTTTCACCAGGTCGAGGTGCTGGAGCACACTCTCGTTGATGGTTCTTGCGCCAAGGCTGCCACCTACGAGCAAGATGGTCTTCTTTTCTGGGTCGAGACCGAATTGCTTGCGTGCTTCTTCCGGGGTGATGGTAGTTTCCAATACATTCTGGCGAACAGGATTACCGGTCATGATAATCTTGTCTGCAGGGAAGAAACGCTCCATTCCTTCGTAAGCCACACAGATTTTTTCAGCCTTCTTGGCCAAGAGTTTATTGGTTACACCAGCGTATGAATTCTGCTCCTGGATGAGGCAAGGTATTCCTTTGCTGGCACAAACATTGAGAGTCGGACCGCTAGCATAGCCACCTACGCCCACAGCCGCCATAGGCTTGAAGTTTTTGATGATGCTCTTTGCCATGTGCTGGCTCTTCCATATCTTGAAGAGTACGGCGATGTTCTTGAGCAGATGCTTTCTGTCGAAGCCGCAGATAGGCAAGCCCTTGATTTCATAACCCGCAGCAGGTACACGCTGCATTTCCATTCTGCCGAGTGCACCTACAAACAAAATCTTAGCATCAGGGCGCTTCGCCTTGATGGCGTTTGCAATGGATACGGCAGGGAAGATGTGACCACCTGTGCCGCCTCCGCTTATGATAATTCTTAATTTATTATTCATATCCGTTCATGTTTATAACGCAAAGGTATAAAAAAATATCGATTTAACGGCATTTTCTGCCATTTTTTCACCTTAATTTATAAAACTCTTGTCAGGCAGCCACCATTTTGCTGTCGTCGAGCTCATTTTGAGGTATCTCTTTCTTCTTGGCTGTTCTACTGATACTCAGGATGATGCCCAGGTACAGACAGTTGATGATGGTAGATGTACCACCTCTACTGATGAGTGGTAGTGGCTGTCCTGTAACAGGAGCCAAACCTACTGCTACTGCCATGTTGAAGAGTGCCTGGGTAACCAGCATGATGGCGAGTCCCATGCAGAGGAAGGCAGGGAAATTGTTCTCACACCTGTTGGCTATTCTGCCAGCTCTGAACAGGAGGATGATGTAGAGGAATGCAACCAGTGCGGCTCCCCATATACCCATCTCTTCGATGATGATGGCATAGATGAAGTCTGAGAACGCCTGTGAGAGGAAGTCTCTTTCTACTGAGTTTCCAGGCCCTTTGCCTACGATGTTGGAAGAGGCGATGGCGATGTTGGCATGTGCCACTTGGGCATCTTTGTCGAGATCGACATCCTGTGGGGCTACAGGCTTTGAGTTCATAAACTTGTCAATACGGGCTTTCCAGGTGTCGGCTCTATGGAACATCTTTTCTGCCATGTTAGGCTTGTTCTGTTCCTGCTCTACCTTCTCGGTCAGCATATTTTCCGGTTTATTGCCCTCTTCGCCCTTGTCCTGTCCTACTATCATGATACCTGCAAAGGCTGTGACGATGACAATCATGCCCAGTCCCACCAGCTTGCCAATCTGGTTCATCGGCACTCGTCCGATGAGCATCATGGCTAAGATTGTGATATTGAGGAGCATGGCTGTGGATAAGTTTTCCAGTCCGATGAGAATTACAAATGGAGCAGTTGCTACAAGTATGAACTTGAATGCCTTCCTGTTGGCTCCCTGAGTTGTTTGCATAGCACTAAGAATCTGAGCTACAGCCAGTACTACCGCTCCCTTTGCTATTTCTGAAGGCTGGAACTGTATGCCCATCAGAGAGAACCATCGGGAGGCTCCGTTGGTAGATTGACCGGTAGCCAAGACCAGAACGAGCAACAGTAATGAGATGCCCATCACGACGGGGGTAACAATCTTGAAGTACTTGCATTTCACCTTGAGCATGCAAATCATGGTGAACAGACCGCCTCCCAAGAGCAAGATGTGGCGGATGACAGGTGCCATGTAGTTTCCTGTCTTGTACGACAAGGAGCTGGAGGCAGAATATACCTCCACGATGCTTATCATACAGAGAAAGAAGAAGACCATCCAGATCACCTTGTCTCCCTTGAAAATATTACCAATGCTCTTGTTATTCATTTCTTTATAGTTCTATCTGTTCTATTTTTTGAAAACTGTTATTTTCCGATAGCTCTTGCCAGCGTCTTAAACTGCTCGCCTCTATCTTCCATGTTCTTGAAGAGATCGAAACTTGCGCAGCATGGGCTGAGGAGTACGGTATCGCCCGGCTTTGCCAATTCCTGGCAGGCTGCCACGCAATCCTTCATGCTGTGAGTGTCGCGTACAGGGATGCCGAGTGCGTCAAAGTTGTCGTACAACTTCTGGTTGTCGGCTCCGAGATATACGATACCAGCACATTTCTCCTTTACCAGGTCCTTGATCTGGTTATAGTCATTTCCCTTATCCTTACCGCCGATGATAAGGATGGTAGGGGTGGTCATACTCTCCAGCGCATACCAGCAGGCATCTACGTTGGTAGCCTTTGAATCGTTCACATAGTAAACGCCCTGGAACTTGCCCACTTTCTCCAGACGGTGCTCTACACCAGGGAAGTCGCTCAAGCCTTTGTGCAGGGTCTCGTGGTCGATGCCTACGATGTTGCATGCCAGACCTGCAGCCAGACTGTTATAGATGTTGTGCTTGCCGCGTAGACTCATGTCTTCCTGTGGCATTTCGAAGTCTGAAGGGAAGTTGAGTTTGTATTTGCCGTCTTCGATAAAGCCAACGCAACCTTCCTCCTTGAACTCAGAGAATGGGCAGAGATGTGACTTGAGGTTGTACTTAGCCAGCTCCTTTGTAACGATAGGATCATCGTTCCAAAAGATGAAGCAGTCTTCTTCTGTCTGGTTCTGGGTGATGCGCATCTTGGCATCGGTATAGTTCTGCATCTTAAACTCATAGCGGTCCAGATGGTCTGGAGTGATGTTGAGCAGGATGGCCACATTGGCACGGAACTCATACATATTGTCGAGCTGGAAACTGCTCAGCTCGATGACGTAGTACTTATGAGGAGTTTCAGCCACCTGAAGGGCCAGACTCTTTCCGATGTTGCCTGCCAGACCTACATCATAGCCAGCCGACTTGATGATGTGGTAAATCAGCGAGGTAGTGGTTGTCTTACCGTTACTTCCCGTGATACAGATCATCTTGGCATCAGTATATCTGCCCGCAAATTCTATTTCGCTGATGATAGGTGTACCCTTAGCCATCAGTTTCTGTATCATAGGTGCTTCCTTAGGAATACCCGGACTCTTGATGACTTCATCTGCATCTAAAATCTTTTCTTCTGTATGGTGACCTTCTTCCCATTCGATGTTGTGGTCATCCATCAACTTCTTGTAGTTATCCTTGATCTTTGACATGTCTGAAACAAAGACCTCGAATCCCTCTTTCTTTGCCAGCACGGCTGCACCTGCGCCACTTTCGCCAGCTCCTAAAATTACAATTTTGCTCATTGTCTTATTCTCTATACTTGTCGGGCTGATAAGAGCCTGTATTTTATCTGATCTTCAATGTGATGATGGTCAATGCTGCCAGAATGATGGTTACAATCCAGAAACGGATGGTAATCTTTGATTCATGGAAGCAGTTGCGAGGCTTCTTCCACAGATACTTGCAGTCAGGATCCAGCTGACTGTCCTGTGTGCGGAAGTTGTCGTGGATAGGTGTGCGCTTGAAGATACGCTGCTTCACACCTCTCCGCTTTCCTATCTTGTAATAGTAAACCTGTATCATCACGCTGAGGCTTTCTACGAAGAAAATACCGCAGAGGATAGGCAGCATCAGCTCCTTGTGGATGATGATGGCACCTACTGCGATGATACCGCCGATGGTCAGCGAACCCGTATCGCCCATGAATACCTGGGCAGGGTAGGCGTTGTACCAGAGGAAACCGATGAGGGCTCCGATGAAGGCACAGAAGAATACTACCAGTTCCTCAGAACCAGGAATATACATGATATTGAGGTAGGCGGCAAACTCGATGTGCGACGACACATATGCAAGTATGCCTAGCGCCACACCTATGATGGCGGAGTTTCCGGCACACATTCCGTCCATACCATCGTTGAGGTTGGCACCGTTTGATACGGCTGTTACAACGAAGATGGTCATGATGACGAAGAGAATCCAGCCTGCTGCTACCTTGTACTTACCGCAGAAACTGGTGATGTTGGAATAGTCGAGGTTGTGTCCCTTGACGAATGGGATGGTGGTCTTCAGCGATTTTCTTGCTTCCGTACGATGCTTTACCACCGTTTCCTGTCCCTGTTGCTCAATGGCGAGGTTCTCGTTCATCTTTACATCAGGTGAAGACCAGAGTACCAGTCCCACGATCAGGCCGATGCCAATCTGTCCTATAATCTTATATTTGCCCTTCAATCCCTCCTTGTCGCGCTTGAATATCTTGATGAAGTCGTCCATTCCACCGAGAAAGCCGAGCCATACGGTGGTGATGATCATCAGAATCAGATAGATGTTGCGCAAACGTCCGAGTAACAGTACCGGTACGAGGATAGCCAGGATGATGATGACACCACCCATAGAAGGAACGCCAATCTTCTTGACACCAAACGGGTCGATGCTGGCATCGCGCTGTGTCTCTGTAATTTGCTTGCTCTTGAGATACTTGATGAATTTCTCGCCGAACCAGGCAGAGATTACCAATGATAAAATCAGCGCAAGCAGGGCACGGAATGAGATGTAGCCCCACATGTGAGAACCTGAGATGCCCCACTGCTCCAGAAATCTAAAGAGATAGTATAACATTTTTCTTTCTTTTCTTAATTGCTTTTACTTCTGTGAAATTCCGAAGATGTCGCGAATCACCTCCTTATCGTCAAAGTGGTGCTTTACGCCCTTGATCTCCTGGTAATCTTCGTGTCCCTTACCGGCTACGAGAATCACGTCGCCCTTCTTTGCCAGCATGCAGGCTGTGCGGATGGCTTCCTTGCGGTCTACGATGCTGATTACCTTCTTCATTTGCTGGGCATTGAGTCCGGCAAGCATGTCGTTGATGATGTCCTGTGGCTCTTCGAAACGTGGGTTGTCGCTGGTGATGATTACCTTATCGCTCTGCTTTACAGCCTCCTGTGCCATCAATGGGCGCTTGCCCTTGTCACGGTTGCCACCGGCACCGCAAACGGTGATGACTTCTCCGCCCTTGCCTTCGAGCACTTCGTGGATGGCGTTCAATACGTTCTCCAGTGCATCTGGTGTATGGGCATAGTCAACAATGGCGGTATAACCTTCTGGTGACTGGATTGGTTCCAGTCTTCCGCTTACGCTGTGAAGGGTACTCATCACTACGAGTACATCCTCTGGCTTCTTGCCGAGCATAATGGCTGCACCATATACGGCGAGCAGGTTGCTCACGTTGAACTTACCGATGAACTGTACGCCCACTTCTCTGCCGTCAATCTCCAGATACATGCCGCCGAAGTGACACTCCAGAATCCTGGCTCTGAAGTCTGCCATGCTGCGGGTAGAGTAGGTTTTCACGGTAGCCTTGGTGTTCTGTACCATGATCATGCCGTTCTTGTCGTCGGCATTGGTAATGGCAAAGGCTGTCTTAGGCAGTCCGTCGAAGAAAGCCTTCTTGGCGTTACGGTAGTTCTCGAATGTCTTGTGGTAATCGAGGTGGTCGCGGGTCAGGTTGGTGAACAAGCCTCCGGCAAACTGCAGACCTCCGATACGCTTCTGTGCGATGGCGTGAGAAGAGCACTCCATGAAGGCATACTCGCAGCCAGCCTCTACCATCTTGCCCAGGAGCATGTTCAGTTCGATAGGGTCTGGGGTGGTATGGTCGGCAGGGATAGCCTCGTCCTCAATGTAGTTGCAGACGGTAGAGAGCAAACCACACTTATGGCCGAACTTGCGGAACATATTATATAATAAGGTGGCAATGGTGGTCTTACCATTGGTACCTGTTACGCCTACCAGTTTGAGCTTTCTTGAAGGGTCGCCGTAGAAGAGGGTTGCTACCTTGCCGACAGCATCCTCGGTCGAAGCGACCTGAATGTAAGTTACGCCCTCAACTTTCTCTTCAGGCATGTCTTCGCACAAAACCGACTTTGCGCCCAGTTCCAATGCCTTTGGAATAAACTTGTGACCGTCAACCTGCGTTCCCTTCATGGCAACGAAGAGATGATCTTCCTTAATCTTGCGAGAGTCGATGTTTACTCCCGTAACCTCTACATCAGCATCGCCGATTATCTGAACCGGCTCGATGTTTTTGAGTAATTCTTGTAACTTCATATCCTGTTTCTGTTTTATATTCTATATATTTCTTTATCTGCACCTTATTATATATAGGGTTTCAGATAACTGTTTCTGAGTTTTATTCGAGCACAATGCTGCATACGGCACCTTTCTTGATGACCGTTCCCGGCACCAGACTCTGCTTTACTACCTTTCCTCTACCTATAATCTGGGTCTTGATGCCCCGGCTCTCCATATTGTAGATAGCGTCTCGGGCTCCCATTCCGGTAATGTCGGGTACGATCGTCTTGCCGTATTGCTTCTCCCTGATGAGCTTGATGCTGTGGTTACCCACGCGCTCTGCCTTGCCCCAGATAGGGTTGCCGTCGGCATAGCTGCCACTCCAGTTGGCATTGGTCTTGATGCCGAGGTGGCTGAGCACATAGTTGGCAGCAAGGATATTGCCTGCCTTTACGTCAGGAACGAAGACGGATGCTGAGTCGCGGGCGTCCTTTACGTCAACTTTCAGACTCTGCGCCATGATGCCTTCTGAAATCTGATGGAAGACCTTACCGCACATCGTACCGCCCGAAGCAGGCAAACCGGATTTCTGTATGCAGACGATACAGCTGTAGCGTGGCGCATCGGCAGGGAAGTAGCCTGCGAAACTGATGAGATAGCTGGTTCCGCCACTCTTATATCCACCGGCACCTTTTGAAATCTGGGCTGTACCGGTCTTTCCTGCCACTTTGAAGTTAGGCGAACCGGCTTTCTTTCCCAGTCCCACGCTTACCACCTGTTCCAGGATGGTTTGCAGCTCCTTGATGCTCTTCTCCTTGGCTATCTGCTGGCGCATCACTTCAGGAGGAAATTCCATGATGGTTTCTCCGTTCTTCACTACCTTGCTCACGAATCTTGGTCGCATCATCTTGCCGTTGTTGGCGATGGTGTTGTAGAAGGTGAGGGTAGAGATAGGCGGTACCTGGGTCTCATATCCGATACTCATCCATGGCAAACTGGTCTTTGCCCAGTTGTCATATTGTCCGTTCTTGTTTCTGTGCGGCATGCGGATTCTGGCTGGTGTTGCTCCCACCAGTGGAATCTTCAGGTCGTCGTGCAGACCGGTACGGTAGATACCCTTTATGAATTTCTCCGGGTTGTTGCGGTAATGGTCGTCTATGATGCGGCTCACACCGATGTTCGAACTGTACCACAGGGTCTGTGCGAGGGTCAGCATTCCGTATCCGCCTTTTCGCCAGTTGTGATCTTTCATTTCTCTGCCGTACATCGGCCATATACCGCCACCGGTTTCTACGTGACAGGTCGTGTCTGCCACTCCGTCGTCCAGCGCTACGAGGATAGAGGCTGGCTTGAACACTGAACCTGGCTCCAGAAGGTCGCTCACGGCATGGTTGTGGATTTCTCTGTATTCGCCGTCGAAACATTTCTCCATGTTTACGATGGCCTTGATGTCGCCCGTAGGTACATCCATCACGATGGCTACACCCACATTGGCGTTGATTTCCTTCAGCTCGTCGATGAGTGAGCGTTCGGCAAGGTCTTGTATGCTCACATCGATGGTGGTCACGATATCGGCTCCGTCAATAGGAGGGGTATCGGTAATGTCGAGGAACTTGTTGCGAACCTTGCGGCGATGCACGATACCGTTGGTGCCTCGCAGGATGGAGTCGTAACTCAGCTCCAGACCGAAGCGGGCGGTATCCTTGGCGCCATACATGGCTCCGATGGTACGGCCTGCCAGCGAACCGTAAGTTCTGGTTCGGGCATTATATTCTTCCCAGTGGAAACCGCTCTGGTAGGGTTTCAGGCGGAATACAGGGATGTTCTTTATCTCGGTGAAGGTGTTATAGTCTACACGCTTCGGATAAACCGGCCAGTGGCGGCTCATCTTGGCGCGACCTTCGGTGAGGTGCTTCTTGAAATCAGACTCGCTCAGATTCGGAAATATCTGGTGCAGGCAAAGATAGATGGAGTCTTGCTTGGCATCCCACAGCGAGTCGTTTTCTGCATCTTTCAGCGCCTTGAAGTCCATGAAAACCTTAAATTCCGGCAGCGAACTTGCCATCAGCTGTCCTGTGCAGCTCAAGATGTTGCCTCGGTTTGGTTTTACGGTCACGGAATCCTTCTTCTGCCGTTCTGCCACCTTCATCCAGTAATCATGCTTGGCGGTCATGATGTAGAGCGCTTTACCCACTACGGCTATGGCGAAAATCGTCATGATGATGGCGATGGCGCTGTAGCGGGGCATTACTTTCTTGTGATCAAATTTGCTGCTCATTCTTCGGGTACGTTTATGATGTATGGAGGTTGGGTGGCGATGTGCAGCACGCTGTCTTTGTTGTTCTTCAGCATGTCGAGCACATTACTTTCACGACTCTTCTCTGTTATCTGGCTGCTTGTAGACAGCGCTTTGTATTTGGTGTCTTGCAGTTCTTTCTGCAGTTTGTCCAACTCGATGATATCGTTCTGGATATTGTATCGGTTGGATATGTAGATAATGACAAAAAACACGATGAGGATAACGAGCCATATCTGCCGGCGTATGATTTGTGCGGTAAGAATGTCTCCACCCAGAATCTTTCGCAGCGTAAAGCTCGATGATCCTGACGCCTCTTCCTCAATGGCTTGCTTGGCAATCACTTCCTTGAGCGAAGCCTGTGGAGCCTCCTGCTGCTGTGGCTCCTGCTGCGGAGTTTCCTGCTTCGGCGGTTCCTGTGATGCCTGTGCCTTTTCTTCGGCTATAGGCTTCTCACTGATGTTTATGTCTTTATCGTTTATCATTTCTTTTCTGCTATTCTTAGTTTGGCGCTTCTGCTCCTAGGGTTCCTTTCCTGCTCGTCGGCATCGGGAACGATTACCTTGTTGTTCACGAGTTTGAAAGGGGTTTCTATTCTTCCGAAGAAGTCCTGCTCTATCTTGCCTTCTGCATTGCCCGCTTTCATCATGTTCTTTACGATTCTGTCTTCCAGCGAGTGATAGGTGATGACGCTGAGTCGGCCTCCCGGTTTCAGAAGTTCTGTGGCTGAGCGGAGCATCTCTTTCAGGGCGTCCATCTCGTGGTTCACTTCTATGCGCAACGCCTGGAAGAGTTTTGCCATGTCTTTCTTCTCGCGTTCCCGCTTGAAGAGGGGCTCTACGGCTGCCATGAAGTCTTTGGTGGTAAGGATGGGCTTCTCGGTTCTTGCCTTGACGAGTGCCGAGGCGATGCGGCGCGAGTTCTTCAGCTCACCGTATAGGTAGAAGATGTCGGCAAGGGCACCTTCGTCATATTCGTTTACGATGTCGGCAGCAGTCTTGCCTGCACGCTTGTTCATGCGCATGTCGAGTGGGGAGTCGAAACGGAAGGAGAAACCGCGGGTCTCGTCATCGAAGTGGTGGCTCGATACGCCCAGGTCGGCTAACAGTCCGTCGAGTCCGTCTACCCCGTAGTAGCGCATCCAGTTTTTCAGGAATCTGAAGTTGGAGCATACGAAGGTGAAGTTCTCGTTTGCCACCACGTTGCGCTCTGCATCGGCATCCTGGTCGAAACTGTACAGGTGCGCTCCCTCAGTCAGGCGCGACAGAATCTCTCTGGAATGTCCGCCACCACCGAAGGTTACGTCTACATAGATGCCTCCTGGCTGTATGTTCAACCCGTCAACGCTCTCCTTGAGGAGCACCGGTACGTGATATGTTTCTGCTGTCTTTATCATATATCTTTTTGCTGTCTTATCGCGTTATAATATTGCGTGCGTACTTATTAATGTATAAATTTGGGTTCAAAGGTACATAAAAATCTCCATATAGCCTTACATTTTCCCACAAAATTTATAAAACTTAATGAAAAAGTTGTTTTTGGTCAACTTCACCTTCCAGTTTCGGGCATCGCCTTTTTGGTCTCATCAAGTGTGATGTTTTTGCAAAAATACGTGCAAAATGGGCTCGATTTGTCGTGATAGTTTAAAAAAACTAATAAATTTTCGCTTTTTTGCTATTTTTTTGGAAAAAATGGCACGTATTTGAAAAAGTTGAGTTACTTTTGCACTAACTTATATAAGTTTTAGCAAACATGAGTGAATCAATAGAGAAAACGATAGACATAGATAAGATTCTTAAGAGCAAGATGGGAAGCAAGGTGAAATTCGTACCGCGCTTCCTAGTTTCCTGGCTCAAGAAGATTATTCACGAGGACGAGGTGAACAGGTTCTTGTGGGAGAGCCGTGGCCTTTCGGGTACTGAATGGCTCACCGAATGTGTGCGCTATCTGAAGATGGATGTTGAAATCGTAGGCTTGGAAAACCTGCCTGACAAGAACGACGGCAAACTCTATACCTTTGTTTCCAATCATCCTCTGGGCGGACAGGACGGCGTATGTCTCGGTTCCATCATCGGCAAGCACTATGATGGCAAGTTCCGCTATCTGGTGAATGATCTTCTGCTCAACTTGCCGGGTTTGAAACCTGTAAGTATCGGCATCAACAAGACGGGTCGCCAGAGCCGCGATTTCCCCCGGATGGTGGAGGCGGGCTTCAAGAGTGACAACCACATGCTGATGTTTCCGGCAGGCTTGAACAGCCGCAAGCGCAAGGATGGAACCATCCACGACCTGCCTTGGAAGAAAACGTTTATCTCTAAGAGTGTAGAATATCAGCGCGATGTGGTGCCTATCCATTTCGGAGGGCGCAACTCTGAGCGTTTCTACCGTATCGCCCGATTTAGCGACAAGTATCTGCCGTTCAATCTCGCCATGCTGTTTCTGGTTGACGAGATGTACAGGAATGTGGGCAAGCATTTCCGCATCTCCATCGGCAAACCGATTCCTTGGCAGACTTTTGATAAGAGCAAGTCGGCTACCGAGTGGGCGCAGTATGTTGAAGACAGGGTTTATGAACTTTAATGGTTTGCAAAACCCGGGAACATTGTTTTATATTAACGAAATCGTAGAATCATAGCATAGAAGAAGAGTAATATGGAAGAAGAAATCATCCAACCGATTGACCGTGAGCTCCTGAAGAGCGAGCTTACACCCGACAAGCAACTGAGAATGACCAATAAGAGCCATAACGAGATTTACATCGTTACGGCAAATGATTCGCCTAATGTGCTGAAAGAGATTGGTCGACTTCGTGAAATCGCTTTCCGCGAAGCGGGAGGCGGAACGGGCAAATCTATGGATCTTGATGAGTTCGACTTTGGTGACAACTGTTACAAGCAGCTGATAGTTTGGAATCCTGAAGCCGATGAGATTATCGGCGGTTACCGTTATCTCCTGGGTAGGGACTGGCAGCTCGATGAGAAGGGACAGCCTAAGCTGGCAACCAGCCACATGTTCCATTTCTCCGACAAGTTCCTCAAGGAGTATATGCCTTATACCGTAGAGTTGGGCCGTTCCTTCGTTTCGCTCGAATATCAGAATGTGCGTACCAACACCAAGAGTATCTTTGCTCTCGACAATCTCTGGGATGGTTTGGGCGCTTTGACGGTTCTCTATCCGGAAGTAAAATATTTCTTCGGCAAGATGACGATGTATCCGTCTTACATCCGTCGTGGCCGCGACATGATTCTCTATTTCCTCAAGAAGCATTTCGATGACAAGGAGAACCTCGTACTCCCGATGAAACCGCTGAAATTGGATACTCCAGAGAGTGATTTGGCTGCCATCTTTACAGAAGATGACTTCAAGGCAGACTATCGCATCCTGAACCGTGAAGTTCGCAAGTTGGGTTATAATATTCCTCCTCTTGTTAATGCCTACATGAGTCTGAGTCCTACGATGAAGCTTTTCGGTACCGCCATCAACTATGGTTTTGGTGATGTGGAGGAGACCGGTATCCTCATCGCCATCGATGAGATTTTGGAAGAGAAGCGAGTTCGCCATATCAATAGTTTTATTAAGGAACATCCTGAGGCTCTGAAGATTACGAGCGGAGCCAATAATGTGATTTATAAGGAAAAAGGTATCTAGACTATACCGCAGAATCCCATGTTCTTATTGCTTATTGGCAATAGAAACATGGGATTTTTGTTTTCTGTAAAAACTGCTTGCCTCGGTTAAATAGTCTTAATGAATCTCGGAAAAGGCAGCGGAATTTTGGTTTTATGTGTCGAAAAGTGTATCGTTCTGGCATTTTCATGTGTCTAAACGTGTAAAGATATGTATGTTTGAACTCCGCTTCCTTATACAATAGGCAGACTGATTCCGTTGATCTTCTGATAGATGTCGAGCGCATAGATGTCGGTCATGCCGCTGATATAATCAATTACCGCCATGATGCGCTCCTCCAGATTCTCGTTCTCTATATCATACTGGCTGCTTACCCGGCGCAAGAGCTGCTTGGAGTAGAAACGCGATGGGTTGACGGCTGCCTCTATGAAAACCTCCATCAGAGTTGCCATGATTTTATAACCCGACAGTTCTATGTCGAGCACCGGCTTGCTTTGGTAAATCTTAGAGTAGGAGATCTTCTCACATTCCTTGTATGCCTTTTTCTGGCGCTCGGAAATGTGGTCGATGAGACTGCCCTCGAAAGTTCCGGCAAGGATTTCTTCCTCGTGCGCCAGGAAGGCTGCCACACATTCGTTCTCCAGTTTGCCGATGACGCTGGCTCTCATGTAAACCACTTTCTCGTTTTCGTCAGTCATTTCTTCGTCGATGATGCGCTGGCGTATCTTCTGCTGGATATCTTCATCGAAGAAACTCAGCAGCAAGTGCTCCGTCTCGGCAAAGGAAAGAATCTTGAGCTTATGGGAGTCTTCGATGTCCATGATTTCGTAGCAGATATCGTCAGCAGCTTCTACCATATATACAAGTGGATGGCGGGCGTATTTGAGAGGCTCACCCGGTGCAGATTTGCAAAAAATGCCCAATTCATCGGCAATTTTCCTGTAAGATTCCGCTTCGGAAGCAAAGAAACCGAATTTGCCGTGGTTGTCGGCAAGACTGCTTGCAAACGGGTATTTTACGATGGAAGCAAGCATGGAATAGGTCATCACGAAGCCTCCCTGACGGCGCCCCTTGAACCGGTGGGTCAGGATTCTGAAGGCATTTGCGTTGCCTTCGAAATGCGTAATATCATCCCAAAACTCCGATGAAACCATTGATTTTATTTTCTGACCCGGTCCTTCAGAGAAGAAAGTCTGGATGGCTTTCTCGCCGGAATGACCGAAAGGCGGATTGCCCAAATCATGTGCCAGACAGGCTGCACTTACAATGGTACCTATCTCCTCAACGAGCGTATCCTTCAGTTCAGGCCGCTTCCGGATGACGTGTCGGGAAATGTCGTTACCTATCGACATGCCCACACTCGCCACCTCCAGACTGTGGGTGAGGCGGTTGTGAACGAAGATGCTGCCCGGCAAAGGGAAAACCTGCGTCTTGTTCTGCAGGCGGCGGAATGCCGATGAAAAGATAAGACGGTCGTAATCGCGCTTGAATTCAGAGCGATCATCATGGCGCTCGGCATGCTTATGCTCCTGTCCGAAACGCTTGTTGGATATCAGTTGTTTCCATTCCATATTATTGTATTACTTGATTCTGTAGCGCAAAAATACACTAAAGTAAGCACAAATCAAAATAAAATATGATAAATTACATGTTTTTATCCTCAAAAATTCATTTATTCCATCAAAATTGCTTATTTTTGCAGATTATTAAACTCAGACACAGATAAAAAAGAAAAATTCATGATAAAAGTACAGATTATCAACAAGGGGCATCAGCCTCTACCTGCGTTTGCCACACCACAGAGTGCCGGCATGGATTTGCGTGCAAACATCGATGAGGCAATCGTGCTTCATCCTATGGAGCGCCGATTGGTGCCAACTGGTCTTTATATGGCTTTGCCAGCAGGGTATGAAGCGCAGATTCGTCCTCGCAGCGGTCTGGCTTTGAAGCATGGCATTACCGTACTGAATACGCCGGGAACCATCGATGCCGATTATCGCGGTGAAATCATGGTTCTGCTCATCAATTTCTCTACAGAGAATTTCGTTATCAATGATGGCGAGCGTATAGCCCAGATGGTGCTGGCTAAGCACGAACAATGCGATTTCATCGAGGTTAATGAACTCGATGAGACCGAACGTGGAGCAGGTGGATATGGTCATACGGGTGTAAAATAACAAATTGTTTAAGATAGAATAGAAAGGATTAGAATAGTGAAGATGAATCTTAGAAATATCAGTTGGGCATTGGGGCTGGTCTTGCTGGGCATGGTAGCCATGCCGTCGCTTGCCCGTAAAAAGAAGGTGCAGCCGGTTCAGAAGCCGGTGGTTCAGGAGGACCATCTCTCTCCGAACGACCGCCAGCGCTACAACTATTTCTTCCTGGAGGGAGCACGCCAGCAGGCTGCCGGCAATTATTCGGCGGCTTTCGACCTCTTTGAACATGCCAGGAAGATTGACCCGAAGGCGGCTGAGACCTATTTCTATGAGTCGCTTTTCTATTCTCGGCTCAAACAGGATTCTCTGGCACTTGCCTATATGCAGAAGGCTATAGAACTGAATCCGGAAAACCAGACCTATGCAGAGCAGTTGGGCAGATATTATATAGGTAGCCAGAAATACGATCTTGCCATCGATGCCTATGAGAATCTGTATGCCAAAAAACACGATAATACCGATGCCCTCCGCATTCTGGTTCAGCTTTATTCACAGAACAAGGATTATAAATCGGTACTCAAAACCATTTCGCGTCTTGAAGTGGAAGAAGGTGAAAGCGAACAGTTCACCCTCTCTAAAATGAGAGTTTATGAACTGATGGACGACAAGAAGGCTGCCTATCAGGAACTGAAGTCGCTGGTAGACCAGCATCCGCTGGATATGCAGTACAAGACGATGCTGGGCAATTGGCTCGTACAGCACAACCGCCAGAAGGAAGCCTACAAGTGCTTTACCGATGTGCTGAAGGAAGAACCTGATAACTCCTATGCCCAGATGTCGCTTTACGACTATTATAATGCCACCCGTCAGGAGCAGCTTGCCGAGCAGATGCTCGATAAAATCCTGATGAGTCCGAAATCGGATCTGGAGACCAAGGTGATGATGTACCGCTCTTTCATTCAGAAGAACGAGAGCGAAGGTGGCGATTCTACCAAGGTGATTGCGCTGTTCGACAAGGCACTCAACGTAGCTCATCCGTCTGCTGAAGTGGCAGAGATGAGAGCTGCTTACATGAGTTTGAAGAAAATGCCAGCCGACTCGGTATGCCGTGCCTTCGAAAAGGTGCTTACCATAGCGCCGGATAACGTGAATGCCAGAATGCAACTCGTACAGATGCTCTGGAACGAGAAGAAATATGACCTGGTTTCCCTGCAATGTAAGGCGGCTCAGGAGTATAATCCCGAAGAAATGGTGTTCTATTACTTCGGTGGAATGGCGTATTATCAGAAAGATAAGGAAGAAGAGGCGCTCCGTGAGTTCCGTCTCGGATTGGCGCAGGTGAATGCACAGTCGCCGGCTGACCTGGTTTCCGACCTCTATGCCGTAACCGGCGATATCCTTCATAAGAAAGGTGAAGAGCAGGAAGCCTTTGCGGCTTACGACTCCTGCCTGCTATGGAAAGATGACAACGTGATGGCGCTGAACAACTATGCCTACTATCTGAGCGAGAAGGGCGTTGACCTGCATAAGGCTGAGTCGATGAGCTACAAGACCATCAAGGCAGAGCCGAACAACGGTACTTATCTGGATACCTATGCTTGGATTCTCTTTATGGAAGAACGCTATGCTGATGCCAAGACCTATATAGATCAGGCACTCAAAAACCGCGATTCCACCGCGGATAACAGTACGGTTCTGGAACATGCCGGCGATATCTATTATATGAATGGTATGGCCGATGAATCCGTAGATTTCTGGAAGAAAGCCTATACCGGCGAGAACCAGACTGAGGTGCTGGCATGGAAGATTAAGAACAGACAATATATTACCGGAGAAGAACTGAAGAAGCGTAATGCGCCAAAGCAGAAACCTGCCGCTACGAAAAAGTCAGTTAGAAAAGGTAAGAAGAAATAAACGGAAAGTAGAAAAATCAAGAAAGATGAAATATATAATGAAGAAGAATAAGATGATGCTGCTTGCCGCAGCCTGCAGCATCCTGCTCCTCGGTTCTTGTGGAACCAGCAAGAATGTACAGGGCTCTGGCTCATCATCAGCCAGTCATCAGAAAGAGAATGCCACCAAGGGTTCTGACTCTCGTCAGAGTGAGACTCTCAAGAAGTTGGCTTTCGTACAGAAGGTTTCAGACAATCAGGTGTATACCAAGAATATTGTAGGCAACATGTCGTTTACTCTCCAGGCTGGTGATAAGGACATTACTGTGCCGGGCAAACTGAGCATGCGTAAGGATGAAATCATCCGCATCCAGCTCTTTATTCCTATCTTGGGTACAGAGGTGGGCCGTCTGGAGTTTACTCCCGACCATGTACTTATCATCGACCGTCTGCACAAGGAATATATCAAGGCAGATTATACCCAGGTAGACTTCCTCAAGAAGCAGGGCATCTCCTTCTATTCTCTGCAGGCTCTCTTCTGGAACCAGCTGCTCCTGCCGGGCGAAAGAACTGTGAAGGAATCAGACCTGAAGAAGTTTGATGCCAGACTGGATGTGGCAGGAGATGCTGTGCCGGTTAGTTTCAGGAACGGCAATATGACCTATGCCTGGACAGCCAACCGCACTACCGGCCGTATCACAGCAGCAGATGTTGTCTATAAGAGTGCGCAGAACGGCACCTCCAATCTCCACGTCGACTACGGCAACTTCAAGAGTGTAGGCGTCAAGATGTTCCCTGCCTCCCTGAATCTGTCGATGACCACTACTGCTACCAGGAAAAAGCAGGAGGCTAAGATCAATCTGGAATTGAATCAGGTGAAGACCGACAGCAAATGGAGCACTCAGACCGAGATTTCGGGCAAATACAAGCAGATTTCTCCAACTGATGTGCTCAGCAAGATATTGAGTATGTAAATACTCATCAAGAGTTTGAAATTATAGAACATGGGTTTTTAATATAAGAAATGAAGCGAATCTTATTATTCATCATGGCAATCACCTTCTCGCTCGCACCTTTTGCGCAGAACCATACTGCCCAGAAGAAGCCGGTGAGGAAGACTGCCGTAACTGCGAAAAAGAAGGCTGCTACTCCTGCCAGAAAGAAGAACAGCAGAAGGCATGTGTCCAGAAAAACATCCAAATCAGCTGCGTCAACCAGAGCAGAACGCAAGGCGGCAACCTATAGTAATGCCTCTATCCGAGGTTTGCAGGGACAGCGCGCTTCTATCCGGAAGAAGATCAGAGAACAGGAGCAGGCTTTGCAGAGAAATAAGGCGGATGTGAAGAAACGTCTTGAAGACCTGATGGCGCTGAACGGAGAAATAGACCAGCGTCAGAAGAAGATTGACGGTATCCAGAAGGATATCCATCATATTGACGGCAATATCGGCATTCTGCAGGCACAGTTGAAAACGCTTCAGCAACAGTTGCAGGACCGCAAGAACAAGTATATCCGTTCCATGCGCTATATGAGCCGTCATCATACGGTTCAGGACAAGCTGATGTTCATCTTCAGTGCCAAGAATCTGACACAGATGTATCGCCGCCTTTCCTTCATCCGCCAGTATTCTTCCTATCAGAAGGTGCAGGGCGAGGCTGTAAAGGCTAAGCAGAAGCAGGTGAACGAGAAGCACCAGCAGTTGCAGCATGTAAAGGGACATAAGAACACCTTATTATATAAGGGTAAGCAGGAGAAGACGGCATTGGAAGGTAAGCAGACCCAGCAGCAGGAAATGGTGCAGGGATTGCAGAAACAGCAGAAGACCATTCAGGCTGTGATTGCCGACCAGCGTCAGAAAGATGCGGCAATCAACGCACAGATTGACCGTCTGATTGCTCGGGAAGTTGCCAAGGCGAGAGCCCGTGCTGCTGCCGAGGCTAAGCGAAAGGCTGCTGCCGCTGCTGCCGCCAAGAAGCGTGCCGAGGAACTGGCTCGCAAGAAAGCTGCTGCCGAGGCTGCTGCCAGGGAGAATGCCCGTCGTATAGCCGAAGCCAAGGCACGTGAGGCTGCTGCCGAAGCTGCCCGCAGAAAGGCTGCCGAAGAAGCAAGACTGGCTGCCGAGGCTGCAAGAAAGGCTCAGGAGGAGGCTGCTGCCCAGGCTGCTGCTCAGGCGAAGGCAAAAGCGCAGGCTAGGGCGCGTGCTGCTGCCGAGGCTGCCAAGCGTGCCGCCGCAGAACAGGCTGCCCGTGAGGCTGCTGCCGAACAGGCTGCAAGAAAGGCGGAGGCTGAAAGACAGGCTGCCGAGTTAAAGGCGAAGATGGATGCGGAACGCAGTACCCGTGAGATTGCCGCTGCCAAGAAGGAGGCACAGGAGGCTTCTACCTTGAGTTCGGTAGACCGCATGCTGAGCGGTGGATTCGAGGCTAACCGTGGCCGATTGCCGATGCCTATCAGCGGCAGTTACCGTGTGGTGAGTCATTTCGGTCAGTATCATGTAGAAGGTTTGAAGGGTGTAACGCTCGACAATAAGGGTATCAATATCCAGGGCAAGCCGGGTTGTGTGGCTCGCAGCATCTACGATGGTGAGGTGAGTGCCGTCTTCGGTTATGGTGGCATGTGGAATGTGCTGGTCCGTCATGGTGCCTACATCTCTGTTTACTGTAATCTGAAATCGGTCAGCGTTCATAAGGGTCAGAAGGTAAGTACCCGTCAGGCTTTGGGTAGTGTTGGCTCTGATAACATCCTCCAGTTCCAGCTTCGCAAGGAGACTGCCAAGCTCAATCCGGAGGCTTGGCTGAGCCGATAATGTATGAATAGTTGCAGCTAGAAGCAGCACGCCCTGAAAGGGCAGAAGCTCCTAGCCCAGGGCATCGCCCTGGGTAATAACGGCCGCAAACCTGTCGCCCTGAAAGGGCGTCTTGCTGATTGCTATTATGCCCCCGGCTCGCCCAGGTATTCGAAGATGGTGGATACCTGGCGGGGAGGGAAATACTGGCTATGCTCCTGGTAGCCTAAACGTTGCAGCTCGTTCCAGAGGGGCTCGCAACGCTTAATCCATCCCATGATATGACGGCGCGCTGTCGCCCCGTCGGTTGTGTCGGGAAAGTAGAGCAGACCGAGTTCGGTCTTGCTGTACATACGTTGGGGATAATTCATAAGCTTTATATTTTTTACAATCCTTCTACACCATGATCCTTAAAGAAACCTACCATGGCTGTGGTCATATAGCCACCCATGTTCATCTTCTTGTTCGAACGCCTGCAGTTGGCTATGTAATAATCCTTTCGCTGGAAGAAGTCCTCCAGGTCGCCAATCATATCTAACCTGAGATAGCCGCTCAGCTGGTCAGCCTTCTTCTCGCTCACATCATAATTGCATTGCAGCCGGAGTTTCAGTTTGCTCCGCTGCCCTCTCAGTTCGCTGCTCACTTCTCCACCCTCTGCAGTTTCGCCTGAAGTGCGACGGTCGTGCAGGGTAAAGGTGATGTGCTCGGGCAGGTGATGCTTCACTTTTTCACCCTCTTCCAGAAAGAAAGGCTTATAGGTAATATACTGGTCGATGATGCGGTTACGGTAAAGGCGCTTGAGGTCTTTGCAGGCGAAAGTCAGACATCTGCTGTCCAGTTCCGACCAGGTCTTGTAGTAATCTTCCCTGCCATGCATCAGTTGCTGGATATGCGCCGTTTTGCTGATGGTGAATCCCTTTGCCGCCCAGCAGTTCATGATGAGATACAACTTGATGCTCGATGCGCCACGGCATTGGTTGATGGCATTGAGGTCGATACGGCTGACTCCCTTGTCGCAATTGTAGAAAAACCGTATCACGTTGTTGTCGAAGCGGAATTTTACCATCCAGTTCTTGTGCCGGTTCTGGTATATCTCACTCTTAAACAGGCATGAAAACTTCCTGTAGTATGTCTGGTCGCCCTGCTTGAACGGCAGCAGGATGGGTTTGGATTCTATACGCTGGATGGCATCGCGCAATTGCGGATAATGTCCAGCTCCAAATTTAAACTCAGACAGTTTCATGACGACATCCGTGTGGCCTGCTGCTCTCTGCTCTGAGGTGAAGCCATTAAAAGTCTGTGAAGTTGTGTGGTAAGGGACTACATAGTCCAGAATAACTTTCTGGGCATGCTTGATAATCTGTAGAACGATTTTGAGTTCTGCCACAGAATAGTTCTGGTAAGACAATCCCTGTACGCCAAGGATGGTCATCAGTTGTTTCTCTTGTTGATTTGTCTGAGGGAAGGACTGCTGTCCGCCCGGAGGCTGTTGATTAACTTGTTCCATTTCCGTTTACTTTTAAGATCATTAGAGGCCTACCGATTGGGGCAAGTCTTGGTTATTGTTTATTGAAAACCGGCATGGAATTGGAGTAAGGTCGACAATGCAAGATAAAATATTTGCCACAAAGGGCGTTTCCCATCATCCATCTTGCTTCAAATAGAACCTTACTCTGCATCCATGCCGATAAATTTTTATCAAATTTATCAGGCATAGAATGCCCTGTAAGGATTACTATTTGATCACTCACTTTTCGGGATGGGAAGTCCTACTCAATGAGCTATGTTCTAATCCTTAACCGAAAGCATATCCCGGTGTCCTTCATCGGGAGGAGAAACACATTCTCCGCGCTTTCATGTTGCAAAAGTAATATTAATTTCAGACTTATGCAAATTTTTGAAGAGAAAAAATGCATTTTAATGGCTGATTTGTTGAAAAAAAAAAGTTCTTTCCTCCCGTATTACGTATAGTGTAATTGATGTAAATGTATATATATAATATACTTGGTATAGTGTATAAAGCCGGTGGACGATAGGGAAGAAAATTTTGCATTTAACTGTCTGATATTCAATATCTTACATTTTTAAGATTCGCTCTAGTAGTCATTCGGGCATATTCTGAAGAAACATGATTCGCTCTGATGGTAACTATTATTCGCTCTGATGGTAACAGTCAAAAGCTAATTCTCTCTGGTAGTCATTGAGCGCTCGAATGAGGTGAAAAAATGATGTTCTTCCGTTTACCAACTGAAGCGGTTGCGTCGGGTTAAGGATATGGCTGCACTGGGTTACGCAGACGTCTGGACAAGGTTAAGGATTCGACTGCATCGGGTTAAGGATTCGACAACGTAGGCTAACGGAGTCGTATCCGTCGATTTATCGAGACGTCTTGACTCGCTGACTGAACCATCTGGAGTAGCTGACTGAACCATATCAGTATTCTGCTGCATACGCTTGCGTGCAAAAGTATACATAATTGAGCCAAATAGTGCACAACTGGTACTTATCGTACCAAAGTGGACAAGTGGAGCTCCGCCGATGTTGTATCTTTGTATCAGCATTCGGGAAGAGACCGGTGCACAACATGATTATTCACAATTTTAAAATTTTATGTATTATGGCAATTAATTACAGTTTAGTAAAGCTTGCGTCAAAATTTGGTGACAAAGCAGGAGTTCCTAAGTTCTACGCACGTGCTCAGATGAACGAGTCTATTTCGCTCAAGAAGTTTGCGAAGTTGATCGCTATGCAGACCACTGTATCCTATGCGGATGTAACAGCCGTTCTGGTCAGTATGCAGGAGAACATGGTCATCGAGTTGCAGCGAGGCAACCAGATTGATTTCGGCGAGTTGGGCAAGTTCCGCCTCCAGCTTACCAGTGAGGGTGCGGCAACTGCATCCGAATTTAAGAGCGACATCAACATCAAGGGTGTGAACATCCAGTTTATCCCGGGCAGCGATCTTGCCAACATCTTCGTAGGTATGGAGTTTGAGCAGGTTGCATCACGTGCCGTACAGAAGGCTGCCCTCAAGGCTGAGAAGGAGGGTGCCAAGACCCTCGACATCGAGGAGGCTAAGAAAAAGCCTGCCAAGGACAATGCTTCTTCAGGCGGCGATACCACGGGTGGCAACATCTCAGGCGAGCAGACCGGCGGAACAGGCAGCACTGGCAACGGTGACACTGGAGACGGATTAGAATAATTAACCTCTTAAAACAGAATAGATTATGACAGAAAAGAACAAGCAGAAATGGAATGAGATTCTCAAGTTTGCAGTAACCGTACTGACAGCTCTCCTCGGGGCGTTGGGCGTTTCGGCAGGTGGACTTTAGAGTGATGCCTATGAGAGATATCGATATGATAGTGGTGCATTGCAGCGGCAGCCGCTGCGATCACCGTTATACAATGAAGATGCTGCGCTACGACCATGTGCATAACAACGGCTGGACTGACATCGGCTACCATTTCTACATCACGCTGGATGGAGTGGTTCATGCCTGTCGCCCGGTAGAGCGTATGGGCTCTCATGCCCTCGGTTACAATGCGCACAGCATAGGCATCTGTTACGAGGGTGGTCTTTCGCCATCGGGCTGCATCAGCGACACCCGCACTCCTAAGCAGAAGGAGTCGATGAAGCATCTGATTCAGGAACTTCACCACCGTTTTCCGGGCATCCGTACCATCCTGGGGCATCGCGATTTGCCTGGCGTTCAGAAAGCCTGTCCGTGTTTTGATGCCACGAAGCTCCAGTACCTCCTGGATGCTTCCTGATACTCTTCCTTTAAGAGGGCTTTTCATGAGCAGAAACCCTCTGAATTTATTTAACAAGTTAGGGCGCATCCAATCCGGATGCGCCTTTTTTTTTGTCGTCATATTTCTTCCATTCAACACTCAACATTCAACATTCTCTTTACGCCTCCTGTTCATCGTGACATATAGACCCTTGCTGTTTCCCGTGAGAAAATGGTAAAAGCCCCCGATGCGTATAGCACCGGGGGCTTCTTGTATTTTGCCGTTAGGCGTTATAATGACTGTTACTCACCATAATACCAGCCTTCTTCCAATTCTGGTTTTTCATCGCCATCGCCTCCTTGACCCATAGTAGATGCTGCGAGGAGGGTGCAAGAGGTGATGTTTACCACCTGCATCTCTGGCTTTGTATATTCTTTCTTTTTCATATCCTTTTGATTTTAAAATTCTTTACTTAACCATGATTTTATAAGTCTTGCTGCCACGCTTCACAATGTTCAGCCCCTTCTGCAGACCATTGGTACGACGACCATTCGCATCATAGTATTCTGCATTGGCATCGTTGCTGATAGCGTTGAGGTTGTCAATGGCAGTAGTGCCATCACCCTTTCCGATGCTCAGCATGGCTGCTCTTGCCTGAGATGCTGTGGCTGGATGGATGTATGCACGCATCGGTTTGATACCCACGCCCTTGCCATCATTCAAGTCAGAGACACGCCAGAACTTATCCTTGCCGATGATGTAGTCGGTGTCTGCAAGACCCTGATTGTCTTTGCCGCCAATCTTGGTGAATGAACCTACGAGGTTGACATCTTTGTTTGTTCCAGCTACTGTTGGGGCAGTTGCAATTTCTGCATTGCTTGCAGAAAGACTAAGTGATGTCTTACCCTCATTCATCTTGAAGAGCACCGGAGTGCCGGCAGGGATTATGCCCTCTTCATAACTCTCAAGAGTGATACAATCATTATCAATACCTGTAAGACTATAGAACTTACATTCTTTTACCTGGCTCTGGTCAATGGCGAAAGGCAAGCAGAGCGTTCCCCAGGTAGAACCTTCAGGGATATTTCGGCTATAAGAGATGGTATTGGATATGAATGGCTCATAGTCCTTGAAGTCCTCGCCGTCGGCAAGTGTCAGATCTTCGGTAGCCACAAACTTGTTGTTTGCATCCTTTGTTACCTCGATGTTTCCAGCCTTGTCTGCTACATACTTATGCAGAGTACAGCCCTCGTTGCGGCAGCCCATGTGATAGATGTGTTTGTCGGCGTCATGTTCAGGACTTGCCAAGGTGGCAGACATTTGGTGAACCAGCACATCCTCAGAAGTGCTGTTGCTATATGAGGCAGCCGTATTGTCGCAGTAACGGAATGATCCATTATATACTGTATTACCCTTTGTAGCTGTCAGTACAGGATAAGCATCTGTGCCTAGTTTCTGGTACCAAGCCAGTTCGCCTTCTGATGTACTTCCGTTGAGCAAATAAGCCACCTCGCCGCTCTTTATCTGCTGTTTGGTGAAAGCCTTGACCACGTCAGCTTCTTCCTTTCCGTCTTCGAAAGTCAGACTTCCTGTACCAACTATTTTGATGTTCTCAGATGAGTTGTTCAGCAATGCCTCCTTGTTGTAAGCTACAATACCCTTTGCGGTTAGTGTACTGTTACGGTCTACATAACCTATAATGATTTCTGGGGCATAGGTATACGTCATATCTCCATAACTGAACACATTCTGGATACTGCTGTTACCTCTCATTTCTCCTGCTATGCCACCGTAATACCAACCTTTACTTGTAAGCTTGCCATAGTTGGCGCAATCTTCGATACTTGTTCCATTAGCATAACCTATGATTCCACCAGTTCTCTGACTATTGTTTTTAACGGTTTCAACGGTTCCATAATTGGTGCAGCGCTTGATGTTTTTATAATAGTAGCTACCTGCAATTCCGCCAACATAACTCTCACCCTTCACGCTGGAGCGATTCTCGCAGTTTTCGATATTTATATTACAGGCATTTCCGACGATACCGCCAGTATCGTTTTGTCCTATTACAGTACAATTCTTTGTGGTTTTAATGCCCTTTATATGTGATGGAGGATTCGTGCCTGCGTCTGAGCCGCCTGCCAAGATACCAGTGCATAATGCCTTCGTATATGTTGTGCTCACATTCTCCACCTTGGCATTGTCAAAGATAAGGTCTTGGATAGTCGCACCCATAATCATGCAGAAAAACCCCACGTCGTTATGTGCTGTCTTGATATAAAGGTTGGTGATGGTCTTGTTATTTCCGTCGAAAGTGCCTTTGTATGGTTTATTAGCAGTTCCAATAGGCACCCAGCTCAGTTCTTTTAAGTTTTGAGACACATCTTCTGCATGGCAGAAGTCCTTTAGGTCAATGACCTCAACATTATCTGCAATCTTAGCGCAGATTTTATTTTTTCCGCCATTCACCTGATTGCGGAACCATGCCAATTCCTCAGCTTTGGTGATAATGTAAGGAGTGTCTACATCGCCATTACCATTGGCAGGCGGCGTTGGTGTTTGTGCCCATGCCCCCCCCATAAGGCATGAGGATCGCCATCACGAGCAGCAGCATCGTGATGAGCCGATTCGATTTGCATAATTGCTTCTGTTTCATACACATTTTGTTATTAATGAATAATGTAAAATATTTTATTTTGTTTATCTGTTCTTAAATTCTTCAAGAGGATAGGGTATTTTCCTCTATGATGGGATAGGCTACACCATCAAGCCAGTTCATCCATCTGAGCCGGAACCCACTCCTGGAAATAGAAGAGGTTTAACAGCATGATGAATGTCGATGTCAGAAATAAAAAGATATGCGAAGATAATACCTAACATGAGTGCCGCCACCCCGATGATAATCAGGGCGAGTTCTATCCTTGGCATGGTTTCTAATATTTCTTTCATGGCGCAAATATAGTATTTTTTTCGGAAAAAGGGGTTCACTTTTTACACTTAGGTGTCTCCTTGGTGGGGGAAGGAGACACCTATTTAACTTATTTTTTCATTTCGCGATGCGATTTCCTGGTATTTTTTCGAAAAAAGTTAGTCTTGCTTTTTATCCTCTGGAGTTACATTTGCAGCCATTTTCTCCCACCATTCGGTAGGAGTACAGCCTTCCTTTAACTTGAAAATGCGGGGCAGACAGGTGCGGGAAGAGAAGCCACAAAACGTACCTCGGCAAGCCAGAGGCGGAAGGTGAAGTTTAGGCATGAAGTGAAGTAGCGTGCCAACTCGTTCTTGGAAATATCCAGCGAGTGCGACAGGATAACCATGATTCAATATGGTATCCCCCGCCGGCGCACCAGTCTTCCAGCTTCTTTCATTTCTCTTTCCGGAGTCTTTCAGAAAGCTTCGAATGTAAAGTCTTTTCCTTGTCAGTATATTCAAGTAACTTGCGAAACTTTAGTTACCATATAATCAAGGTCTATACACCACTTGTCATCGTGGCATATAGACCCTTGCTGTTTCCCGTAATCAGATATATACTGTTAACCTAATTATATTTTAATGACGAGAGAATAGTTTTTTTACTGCAACAGTAATTCTTTTGGCTAAATCATCACAATCAGAACAACTGTTCTTATTAATCAGAATATACAAAGACTCATTTTCTATTGCATAATGCTTGAATAATCTTTCAGATACCACAGACGTAGTGAATTTCTTATATACACGAAATCGTCTTGTCGCCATTCCTAATTCATCATTTTCATCTTCTGCACCAACAAAGAAGAATGAGGCTTTGCTATCTCTTTTCAATACATCAAGCATAATATGGAACAATGTATAGAAAATGATTCTTGGCTCAAAAGTGTTAGTACGAAGACTAAATTTCAATTTACTATTCATATTGGCCTTATCAAAGAACTTCACGCAATAAGCATGTTCCTGATAACGCTCAACTCTTACAATATAAGAATGATGAGATTTAGCTGACTTGAATCTATACTGCAAAGTTTCAATCAGCCATTCATCTGCACTATCCCTGTCTATCATTTGAAAGACGAAGGGATAACCTTCACTTTCTTCCATATTAATTTCAAATTAACTGTTTGTAGACAGGGATGCGGATTTTGTCTAATTGTTCTGTTGTCAGAGCCTTGACATCATCGTTAACCGTAAAATACACAGTAGGATATCGGTACTTACCATTAGGCATAAGTACCTTCGTTACCTGCTTGATAATCTCAACTCCATCAAGCGTAACTATCTTAGTCTCTGTTTTATCTACTATCTTTCCCATAAGCAGAATTTTTGTTATTTGATTTATTGATAATACAAACAGGCACAATGAAAATTTGTTCTCAAATTACCGAGTGCAGCATTTCTGCTGCAAAGATACACTGTTTATTTGTAACTACCAAATTATTCGTGAAGAAAACAACATAAAACACATAAATTCCGACTCTGTCAGCATCCGTATCATATCCCCAAAGGGTTGTAAACGGCATTGTTACCGCCTGCATGCCATCCGCCATATCATAAATACAGAATAGCGGAGATGTAGATTACGAAAATCTCCATATAATCAAGGGTCTATACACCACTTGTCATCGTGGCATATAGACCCTTGTCCTGTCACATAAGAAACGCAATCTCTTACTTTTTCATAAACTTTTCACAGAAATCTCTTGCAGATATGAAAATAAAGTCGTAACTTTGCGCTAGCATTTTAATATAGATGATTATGAAGCAGGTAGAAGAAAGATACATCAGCTTGCTGACCGACTTCGG
>ERZ859732.102-NODE-102-length-33795-cov-3.765382_pt1 | contig 33795 bp, 50 predicted proteins | sample MGYA00510123_ERZ859732 | MGnify/ENA primary metagenome ERZ859732 (study PRJEB30046, sample SAMN00715133) | human gut metagenome | study: EMG produced TPA metagenomics assembly of the A metagenome-wide association study of gut microbiota in type 2...
CCCTTACTGCTGTCAGGATAAATGGTAATGTTGCAGGAGCAATAACTCTGATGAAGATATCTTTATCTGTTGCTCCAAGAACTCTTGCTGCTTTGATCAGTGTCTCATCTACATTGATAACACCCTGATAGATTGTAATGCACATTGTCAAGAAACATGCAATCGTGATAACGATGATCTGTGGTTTTCTTCCAACACCTGCCGCAATTACAATAAGTGGGCCGAGATCCGCGTGAACATGGACACCCTGTGCGAGAACGGCACCCCCGACACCGGTGTGGAGCTGTTTGGCAAAACCTTCAAGTATCCCTTCTTTGCAGGCCCTGTGGGTGCGGTGAACCTCCACTATTCCGACACCTACACCGATATGACCTACAATGACGTGCTGGTGCGCGCCTGTGCCGAAAACGGCATTGCCGCCTTTACGCTGGACAAGGAAGCCTACACGCCCTACAGTCAGCTGACGGCAACGGTGTACGGGAATTTCAGCATACAGCAGTTCGCCGGCATCTATCGGGTACAGCTATTGCTGGACGGCACGGAACTGCACTTCGGGACAGTGGAAAGGTTCCGGCTGGTGCAGGAAAACGGCACCTCCTATGTGCGGTTTTCCTCCCGCGGGCTGACGGCACTGCTGCTGCAAAATCAGCTGGAGCCGGGGCTGCACACCGCCATGTCGCTGGACAAGCTGATGCAGGATTTCGTGACATTTCCCAAAGAGATCACGTGGGAATCTGACACAGACACCAGCAACTATCTCTTTGTCAAAGAGGGAACCAGCATGTGGGACGGCGTGGCGAACCTGACCTACAAGCTTTGCGGGCGGTATCCCTTTGTGTACCATGCCAACGAAATTCGCATGCACCTGCCGGAAACATACCGGAATTTTTATGTGGGTGCAGACACGCTGCTGGGCATGGGCATGACGGCAGACCAGTCCCGCATTTACAGCCGGTTTTTCATGGCAGATGCCGACGGCACCTATGGAAAATTTCAGGAGAACGACCCCAACGCCGAACCCTGCGGCGCAAGGTAAACGGTGATTTCGCCGTCGATAGGACTTACTTCAATATAGTTGACGTTTAGAACTTCATCAACTATCTTTCCGTCTTTGTTTCTGTGAATGATTTTCATAGCCATTTTTTACTCCTTTATCAAAGGGGGAGTTAGATTTTTTAAGCCCCCTTTATTCTCTTTATTATTTTTGCCTTTTTGCTTTACTTTTCAATATCGCGTCTATAACGTCGCGTTCGTTGCTGTTATATAACTCCGCGAGTATTAAAACGTTCGCGATACCAGGCGTTCTCGTTCCCTGCTCGTAGTGGTCGATAGTTCCCTTCGACACGCCGAGAGCGGCAGCGACGGTTTTAACTTTAAGCCCTGCGCGTTTCCTTAAATCTCTTAAGTCCATAAGTTTACCTCCTTGTTTGATTTCGTCCCTATAATAGCATACCTTACGGGCATAGTCAACCGTTTTGTATACATTTTTCAAAAAAAATTAAAAAATTTTTCTCTCACGCGCGCGTGAGCGCTATGATATATAATATATATATTTATTTATATTCTTTCTTTCATACTTTATACTTACCTAACTCTAACCTAACCTAACCTGTGTCTCCATTTTGTGTACAACTTGGAAACGGTTTGGATACAGAAAATAGTAAAAAGTTTTCCGTAAAATAAAAAAAGACGCCCCTTTTGGGAGCGTCTTTTACTAAGTATTAAAATGTTGATTTTTGAGTGTTATTCAATTTCTTTTGCCGGGATAGGTTTTGCTTCGCTTTTTACCGGCAAGGTTGCGGCTTTCTCGGTCATAAACTTATCAAGTATAGCCTCTTTCGAGATAAAGACGCACATTTCGGTTGTAAGCGTTTTAGATCCGATGAAGAACCAACCCGTCGTGAATTGTAGCGTTATATTTACTATATCCGTAATGCACGATATAACGTTGATTTGTCCGAACGAAACGGAAAAGCCTATCATCGCCGAAAGTAAGGAGATGAATATCATCGTGGGAAGACCTTTTAATATCTCTTTGCCGTTCTCTAACTTTTCGTTTATAGAGTATATCTCCCGTTTATAGCCGCCGTCCGATGAAAAAGCCGTTACAAACTTACGATAATCGAGACGTATATAATTGACCTTTTTCGTGTCTAAGTACTTTTTAATATAATCTTCACTCGTTATATACTCAATTTCGCGCTTCTTATATTCGAGTTTCGTTATCTTTTTAGCGATTTTATCATTTAAGGGCTTTATCTTCAATCTTCCTATCTGTTCGTCGATAGCCGCCGCTTTACGCGTCCACCCGCGCATATAGGCTTCGAGTTTACGCTTTTTATTCTCGGCTATTATCCACGCCCGGAACTCGGCATAATTTATCTTTTCGGCAGCCTTCCTGATTTTTTCCTGCATACGCAGGAGGTCGGGAGATTTCTGCCCGACCTGATAACGACTGTTTGAGCCTAAATATTTGCTCATTGCCGCCGTTGCTATACGCAGAAGTAAAGCCGTTAAAAAACTCGCCCAAACTATGTCTTTGAAAGAAAAGTTGAAGTTTATAAGCGTTGAAAGTGCGGAAAGCGAAAAAAGCGCAATCGCAAGGACTACAGTCGGCAACACCGATAGGAACTTTCCAACACCCGAAGATTCTTTTTTATGCGCTAAAGTTTCTTCAAGTAAATCTTTTTCGTTAAAATCGAACTCTTCCATTGATTACTCCTCTGCCTTAAACGAGTAGGCTTCTTTCCACGCTTCCGCGTCAGGCATAGCGGGCTTGCGATTCTTCTGCTCTATGCCGTCAACGATGACCGTAGAATGACGTTCGTAGACATCGCCCACTACGTCAACGAATGTTGACAGAAGAGAGCCTATCAACGATACCAACGCTATAAGCGTCATTTCGTCGGAAAGGTAACGCATAATGAGTGCTATAACGAAAAAAATCGCAGATATAGTTATAAGCGAACTATTCTTAAATAACGTTAAAAACTTATCCTTAAACGCCGCTATAACAAATATCAGGATAATATATCCCCAAAAGCCGAACGCCGAGGCTTTCCCGGCGTAGGCTTCGTGATTGAGGATAAATAACAGTACCATAGGTAAGGCGTATACCAAAAAGGCGTACAGCCTATAAAGTTTACATTTTGCGCCGTTAGTCATTGATTGCCCCCTTTCAGGCTTTCGTCTTTACGTCAGAAATAATCTTGTCCGCTTCGTCGCCTTTCGTTTCTCGTATATAATCTTCGAGCGCCTTTATCTCTGCCGCCTGCTGCTCCACAACCGTTTGAGTGGGGGAAGCCGCAAGGCACGCCACGGCGCTTTCAGAACTGCGCCACGCGTTAGTCGCCCCGTTTATAAGAGCGTTAAGTTGCGCCGAAATCGTATCGATTTGAGCCTTGATCTCCGCATAGGTCTTTTTATCGATTTTCAAACTTTCGAGAATTTTTGCAAATTCTGTGCCGAGCGCCGCCGACAATACTTCTTTCAGTTTTTCAGGGTCGCCCTCTTGTATCGCTTTCGTTAATTCATCGGTTTTCGCCTGTAGACCTTTATAAAGACCGAGTAACTGTTTATATTTAGCATTCTTCTTCAAATACGGCAACAACGCCCCGACTCCCATTAAAAGAGCCGAACCTGCAGAGATAACGAGCGGCAGTATGTTTTTCGTAAAGTAGTCGCTCTCGTTCAAAATCGCCTTTATACGGCTCGTTATATCTTCGGATAGGTCTTTATTCGTATCTTCTTCTTTTTCGCCGTCTGTGGCGGTTTCTCCGCCTTGAGGAGCGTCTTTATCTTCCGTCGTCGTTTTATCGTCGTCGGGAGTTTCGACTGTGGGCGTTTTCACCGTTTCTCCCGTGGGGGGGGTGACTGTTTCATCGGCGGCAAACGCGGATATGCCCGCGCCGCCGAAACAAAAGATTACCGCCATACAGATGACGAGTAAAATAAATTTGCTTAACTTTTTCATTTTTTTATACTCCTTATAAAATGATTTCGTTTTGTTTTTCGAGCGCCGCGATACGACGTTCAATGTCTTTGAGTTGTGCGTCGATTGCTTTCGTGTAAGAGAGCATTTCAAAAGACCTGCCGCCGAAGCCTTTCAGGAAGAGCGGTAAAACCGTCCAACGCTTACAGACTTCACCGTTTTGAATCAGGCAGAAAGTAAACGTTATTTTACCCGCGACGAGAAGTTCTTCGGGTACTTCGTACTCGTCGCGCGATAATCTTTGCGTGTGCTTCCCGCCCGTAGATTCGGCTATAACGATTAAATCGGTCGGGTCGTAATCAGATTCGACCTTTAACGTTAATTTGTCGTTTACGCCTAAAATAAACGGTTCTGTGCTATCTAAAGTACCGTAAATAAGGCTCGAAAGTTTAACTGTTTTTTTCATCGTCTGCCACCTCGATGTCGTCTTCCCACCCGTCTAAAATGGCAACGTCTTCTACCTCGACAGGCTTACGCACTTTTTTCTCTTTGCCGTCTACGATTTCCGTTTCGCCGGTTTCGATATATTCGGTATGAGTATACCGCTTTTTTGCTTCTTTATAAGCCGATTCGAGCGGGTTTTCTCTTTCGTTTTTTATACTAAACGAAACCGAGTGCCGTTCAAGAAAGTTTTTGTTAAGCGCGTTTTGGCGCGAGTTGTGTATCCACAGTTCGGCATAAACGCCGTTCCCGTGTCTTTCGAGTTTACGCACTACGGCGTATGCAACGGGAAGCGTAATTCCCAAATCTTTAACTTCGTAATTTGTCTTTTTAAGTCCCATAATTTTATACTCCTTTTTATATTGTTTTTACATCATCTGTCCACTTTCCCGCGGGGTATGGGGTTATATTGCTATCGGTCTCGTCTGAAACGTAGTATCTGTAACCCGTTTCGGTCACGCCCGTAATATAAAATGCTAACGGACTACTCGTCTTAAAAGTGCCCGTTGCTGGATATTCAAACGTCTTTCCGAGTAATATTTTTAAGTCGTTAAGGCTGGATACTGTAAGATTATTACTTGAATATATAACAAGTCGTATCCCGCTGCCGATGTTCATATCGGACGGCGTAAACGTAACGTAATGCCTATATAAATCGATATTACCTACGCCAACTAAACTTCTGTTGCCGAAAAGCGTTTTGACGTATTTACTTGTTAGAACTGTATGTTCGCCATATGTATTAAATGGAAAAGTATATGTTCTAAGTCCACCAGAGTCTTTTTGAAAGATTCTCGATATACCGTTTTGGTCGCCGAAAGAAGTATATATGTTTCCTTCTGGCAAACCGTAAAAAGCACTACTATCCGAGGTGAAATAAACGTTGTTGGGAGATCCGCCTATAATCTTTATATCTTTGCTTCGGTCTAACTTGACTTCTATCTTGTCTTCATCGGCTTTCTTGTCGATAAGTATATTATTGCCTGCGACGATAGGTATTTCCTGCGATAAGGTCGCGGTATATTCGGAATCATCGGTGTTGATGATTTTAGTGATTGATACGAGAGTTATACCGTCCGTCGTGTCGTAAGTAACACTCGTAAACGCGCCGTTTACCGCGTCTATCGATTTCGGCGTTTTCCCGACTTCGCTTATGCTTTTACCCGCGTCGACGAACCGTTTTTTCGTGTTATCCCACTTAATCAAGTGTCCCGCCGTAAATTGAGAACTATCGGCTCTTGTCGCCACAGGCGCGCCCTCGCCCGTCTTAAACGTAAATACGCCGTTTTCGTCTACCGAACCCTGTCCGAACTTCACCGTGTCGTCTGTCGGGTCGTATACGAAGCCATACGCCGTCGTCGAGTTTTTATTGATTACCAACCCCGAAAGGAGCGTTTTAAGGTCTGTTTTACCCGCGTTCGTTTCGATTATTGCGTTTTTTACGGCGAGCGTAGTTGCTTCTTCGATAAAAGTTTTACCTTTCGCCGTGAAATCACCCGACACGACAAAATCGCCGTCTACGTCAAGGCCGCCCGTTATCGTGCCGCCCTCTATATCGAGTTTCGTTGCGACGGCTTCGGCTATCGCGGCAGACATTGTATCGATAAACTGCTTAAGATTGACCGCGTGTGTATCTTTGGTTGCTTCGGGAACTTTTACGTTTCCGTTACTATCGCGTTGAACAGCCGCGTTACCTAAAATCTCGGCAGATAACTCGACCATAGTCTGACTGCCTTCGGGCTTTTTAGCATAAAGAAGTATGTCGTCCGAAGTCCCGCTCTGTTTATCGAGTTTGTTCGTCATTTCCGTTTGTATCGACGACAAAGCCGCCACGATTTGCTCGTAAATATTCTCGGGCGCAGCCGTAGATTCCGACGGAACACCTTTCGCAACGGTTATATTCGTTGCTTCGGTTGCGAGTATCTCCGAGCCGTTTTGAATATAAAACTGTGCCGTGACACGCCCGTAAACCTGCGTTATGCTTTTCGGGAGCGAGTACTCTTTAACGGCGAGAGTTAAGCCGTTATAATCGACGGTTTTGTCCCCCGTCATTAACTGCGGCTCGGTATTCGTTCCGTCGGGAAGCGTAAACGCGACCGTTACTACAGAAGCCGACGGAAACGCGCCCGTTAAATAAATCGTGTTCGCTCCGTTCGAGTTCTGATTGATTTGAGCAGGGACGACCGTCAGCCGCCCTTGCCCGCTTGCAAAAAACAACATTTTATATAAATACCTCCTGTATTTATTTAATTTTATGTTTGCCGATGAAGTAAATTTTCATATCTTCCGTGTTATACTTCGTCGGGTCAGTCCAATTGCCCGCAAGAACAACGTCGCCGCCGACTGTTTTCGTAATCGTCTTTACCTTCCCGTCGCTGTCTTCAACCGTCATTGTTTCTTCCGTTTGGTCGGTTATTATAGCCCACGAACGCCATTGTTTGCCCGCAGGCGGCGTGGGAACACTTAAGGGGGAAACCTGCCCGTTTCCTGCCAAAACTCGCGCCGTAGCGGCTGTAGACAGGTCTATACCGGGTTGATTTTCCGCGTGTTGAATAAATTTATTCAGTCGCTCCGTAAAGAAGTAATATTTCGTGTTTATGACGTTATCTTTAACGTTTACGAACGGGTTACTGTTCGCCAACGCCGAACCGATTATAATGTCGGGGCGATTACTCCTGAACTCGACTTGAAGATTAAAGTTTATAATCTCGCGGCTGTCCGCGTCGATTAGATACTGTAAGTCATTATACGTCGCGTTCGTGCCTAAAACATAGGTGGCTTTCGTCGTGCCTTTAACTTCGGGGAAGTCTAACGCGGGCTGATACTTTTCGCCTGTTTCGTATTCAACGCCGGGCGTAAGCGAAAACTCGTAGTAATCAAAGCGTCCGAAGTAATCTTTATACGGAACGTCCTGCGCCCAATATCCCGAGATATTGCTACTCGACACGTAAGCCGATTGCTCGCCCGCCGAATAGTTATCTTTATAAGCCCACGAGAAAGTCATAACGTTACCAAACGCCGAAGCGATGACAGGCAATGCGATTTGACTACCGACAGCATTGTTTGTTTTTGTTTTCGCCTGTGCTATAACGCCTGTCACGGGTTTTGCTTTTCTACCTATAAGAGCCTTTAAGGTATCGTCCATAAATTTATAACCTATAAGCGACTTAGTGTCCGTATAAGTTATATAAGTTACTTCGGCGGTTGCCGTCTGTTCGGTAGGTTGTGGCGAAGTATAAGGAACGTAAACTTTCGCGTATACGGTATTGTCGCCGCTGTATCGGCACATATAACCTTGCTCGTTCGTGTTCTGCTTGACTATCGATACTACGCTACCCTTATCGACTGTACCCGTTCCCTCGCCTACCCAATACTCTACGCCGTCAATAGTATCGTGTATTCCGCTGAATCTACAGATTATAGGCAGGTGGAGCGTCTGTCGCTGGTAGGTTTCTCGGTTGCCGATGACTATATACTCTTTAAGCAGTATAGTCCTGTCGTAGGCGGCGCGCTCGTTGACTTCGTAAAGGTACTTGAGCGACTTAACGCCGATATACTCCGAAAGTCTGTTAAAGTCTTTTGAAAGCGTTACCGTGCATTTTAAGTAACTCGGCATTACCTGCACCATAACCGCCGAGATATAGTTGTCATCGTCGAACAACTGCCCCGCTTTAGGAATGTTATTTATGTCTTTGAAGTAATAAGTAAGCGACTGTTCGGCGTTTCCGAGCCTTGCTACCGCGCCCTTTACGTTCTCGCCATAATAAGACGTTTCGATAAGGTTTTCCGACTGATTATAAAAGAGTGTCCTTTCGTTCTCGTCGGGGTCTATATACGGCTTTGAATGGACGAAACGCGCGTTATAAATAGGCTTATAGGTTACTTGAAAAGAGTAAAGCGCATAAGTGGTGTTTATCGACGACGCGCCCGTAACCTGTTTAAGGATATTTACTATTGAATAGTCCTTAAACGCGTTATCAATGACCGCCGGTGCTTTGAAGAATAACCCTTTAATATTCGGCGAGCCTTGCGTATAGTAAATCGCAAATGCTTTTGAATACGGGAAAGATCCGCTGTACGATGATAAGTTCGCCCTGTACGCTGTTTCTTCCACAACATAATCGGTTATATCTACGGGGGCTAAAACCCAATAATCGCTCGCGTCTTTGGGGTTTCGTTTAGCGATTCCGCACATTACCTTTTCTATCTCGTATATCGGGTAAGCGGTAACCACTTCGCCGTTGTTTTCGTCGATACGGGCGTTTATCGTTTCCGACCGTAGCGACTTGTAATTTTCGCCGTCGGGGTCTATTATACTACCCTTTCGCTTGTCTATGGAATTTACGAGGTTTTCGGCGCGGGTGTCAACGCTCGTACAATATTCGTTTATAGTTTGCGACTTTTTCCTTATTGCGTACGGGTATTGATTAAGCGGTATCTTCGTGCCGTCCGTCAAGGTTACCTCGGCTAACTCGTTGCCGCAGAACGGCTCGAAAGTAATCACGCCGTCGGTAAGTCTCGGCTCGGCGTGGATAAAGCCGCCGATGACCTTTAATTGCTCCCTTAACGTGCATTGCGTCATAGTAAACGGCGGCGCAATCACCTTATCGTATCGCTCTGCCTGTGAACCCGCAGTATACGTTGAATTTCGTTCGCCCGTGCTTGCGTCGTAAGTTACGCCCTCGAACCTGAACCGTGGAATTTCGCCCTTTTGGAGCGGCTCGGCAAGTTCTAAGCACCGAGTTATACAGTCCGTTATGGAGTAAGGGGCAAGCGGCAAGTGATTTTCAACCGTTGAAAACGTGTATGTAAATTCAAAAGTTGTCGTAGTACGCTCTGGCACAACTACGGTTCGTTTATATTTGTATTTTACCGATATACTCGCTTGTGGAAATGTGAACTGATAATTACTCGGTATTGAGATTGATTCATTATCAACCATTACCGATACCATTTCCGATGTCGAACCTGCTGATACATTGTTTTTTATATATGTTTCATTAGCATACAACACATCTGGCGACGGTAATTGTAACAATTTATTCGCGGCTAATATAGTTGGGAAGTAGTTGCTTTGGAAATTAGCGGGTTCAGTCTTCGTAACTGTACTTACACTAATAGTTTTAGTCCCTTGTACATAAACATAACTTTTTGCCATAAACAAAAAAGACAGTATTCCGACCGTCTATCTCCTTTTTTGTTTTTCTTAATAAAAAAGACGCTTACGCACCCTTTCTGTTTATTTCTTCTTCTAATTCTTTGTACTTTTTTTGAGTTCTTTCAAACTTCTTAATTAAAAATTTTTCTTTTCGGTCTGCTCTTTTTCTCTTTATTTTTTTTAGCGATTTATAAATAGAAAAATCGAAGTTTACGAAACGAATAATTATTTGCCATATCAAAGTGAATATTACTAAAAGAAGAGTTATGCATAATAAAAAATTATAAACCAACGATTTAATGTAAGATTTATAGAAGAACTTATAGTCATTATCATATGACGAAAAGATAGCCTTAATTTGCTTCAACGATAAATGAGTTGTATACATATTTTTTATCGTAAAGACGAGAAATATGCAACACGCCGCTGCAAGCAAGCCATACCAAATTATACATATAACTTTCTTTTTCATAACTTCCTCTTTTTTATTCTCCCACCACAAAAGTATCGTCGGCAAACGCCTGCGCTTTCGTATTTGTAAACGCCAACTCGCCGCACGTTATGCTCTCTAACAACTTCGTTTCTTCGAGCAAATACAACGAGTGCGTATATTTCCCGCTACCGAGCGGCTTTTCTTCTACCGTGTCGCTTGCGACAACATAAGTCCTTGTGTAAGTCTTTGTATCGTTTGTGATGACTGCCGTAAGTTTCGTTTGAATTGCCAACTTTTGCTTTGTTGACAATACAATGCTTAAATTCGCCTCGTCAAGGCTCTCATCGAGTAAATTCCCGTATGAATACGGAAACACCGTATTAGAGAGTATTTCTCCGCTTTGAGAGCCGATTTTTATAACTACGCTATTCATTGCCACTCTCTCCTGCTGCCAGCCACTCCTGCTCGCGTATTATTACGCCGAATTGATTCTTGTTCAAGTTGTGTGTTAAGGTTATAAGTATCTTGTTTATGCGCCAACCCCACCAACTTTGAGCCGATACCTATAACCGCACCGATGACCGCGCCCCAGCCACTACCGACGGACGCGCCGATAGCAATACTTTCGCCCACGTCGAAAACCGATTCGGCTATTTGATTTGCGAACTCATAACGCTGTTGCAACTCGGTTTGACCCGTTCTCAACGAGATTGTGCTTATCTCGTGTCCTATTTGACTACGCACGAGAGCCTTGCCCGTTCGGTAAAGCATTGCGCCGGTAATAACCTTTTTCGCTTTTTTCTCGGTGTCTTTTTCGGAATCGGAAGTGTTATCGTTTTGGTCGTTCGCGATAGGGCTTTCGGCTTGCGCGGTTTCGTTTTTTATGATAATCTCATAAGTTGCCATAACGCCCCCTTTACCCGCTTATGGAATCGAGCGAGTAGTTCTCGGCGAGCGTTACCGAAAGCGCGATATTTTTTATATCTGCGCCCGTTTCCGTAACGTCGGCGATGATAACTTTAAGTGTCGACAGAACCGTTTTCGTGCCGTCGGCGTTGGTCTGCGTTTTTACGAGCGTTCTTTCGGGGTTGTTCCCGTTGTGCAGATAATCGAAGAAAATTGCCGAAACGTCGTCCGTTCCTGCGGGCATATTGAATTTTATGTTTATCTGACTGAACTGCGCTATGTTTTTTACTACCTGTAAATTACCCGTGCCGTTAGATTTCTGCGCGCCTTCCATAGTCGTGCCACGGTAAGTCGTCCAATCTTGCAACGGGATCTCTTTCCCGTCAAGGGTAAAAGATATGCTGCGGGAGTTAAGCCCCGCCTGCACCATATTAAAGTTGATATACGCAGTAAAAGAAAAGGTTTCGCCGAAAAGCGAGTTCATCTGCCTTTCTCCCGAAGAAAACGAGAACCCGTCGTTGCTTACGACGTAAGAGATACCGCTTTCGTCGTTCATCGCGAACACCTGATTAACGTCGCTCCATTTATCGAGCAACGCCCTTATCTGCGCGACTAACTGCGGGCTTACTTCTTCGCCTTTCTCGTCGCGCGTAATCGGCACGAGAATGACTAAACGGGCGTTTACGACGCCGAATTTACTTTTAGTCGCCGTGTCGCCGACCGTGCTGTTTATTTGGCTCATAACGCCGTGTACGTAGCGTGTAACGGTGTTTGCAAGCCTTGTCGGGTTCTTATACTTCGCCGTTTCCGAAACGATACGAAAAACGTACTTTGTACGCCCGTTATTCGCAATGAGAAGCGTGTTAAGTTCGTCGTTAATTCTTTTCGTTAATTGATTTATACTAATCATTTTTTACGTGTTCTCCTTTGGGCGTTTGCCGCTTTCGTTATATACTCGACTAAAAACGCCACCGCGTCGTCAAACCACTTTTCGTTCGGGTTCTTTTTGCCGTGCCACCTCGGAGAAACCCACGGCTCGTTCGTAAACGGCATATACGGCGCGATTGCTTCATCAACGTATATCTTGCAGGTGTTGCCTATAAACTCGTATTTGATAGCGTTATAAGCGAGGTTGCCCGTGTCTTTCGGGGCGCGTTTCTGCAACTGTTTAACCGCACGCGCACATATCTGCCGGAAACGCCTTTCAGTCATCTAACTCCCACGGGTTAGGAACTTCGAGCATTGCCAGAACGTACTTCGTATCGGGCGCAACCTTTTGAAATCTTAACGTTTCCTTTTTGGTCGTCTTTTCGCGTATGCTCTCTATGCTCCAAAGCCTACCGTCCTGCGTTACGACGTGTTTAGATACCTTAAAACCGATTTTAGCGCGTGTCTCTATCGTCAATCGGCTTCCGTTGTATTCTATCTCTTCAAGCGTCGTATGTGTAACAGCCCGTTCGTCTATCGTGTTATACTTAAAAGGTATACCGCCGACCGCGTTGTTTTGGTCTACCGCTTCGCCGTCAGGGATATTGTACTCGTTGGGCAGGTCTTCGTAATAACTGCCCTGTAAGTACATATCGTTTTTAGGCGTTAAGGCATTTATAATATCCACTATCCCACAGTCTCCTTTCCAAATTTCCCTGATAGAGTATAGTTGTCCCTATTTCGGGTATATCCTGTAAAAGGCAAGATTTAGCCGTGTCGTCGATTTCCATATCGCCGATAAGGAAATAATGGACGACTTGATAGCGCATTGTTTCCTGCACTATGCGCCGTGCTTCTGCCGACCGCGCTATAATCTTATCCTGTATATTCGACCTGTTAAATTCGTGAATGTACCCGTATATCTTTACGGACACCATATCAAGAATCGTGCTTGCAAGGTTCTGCGCCGTCGTATAATCACCGTCGTTAAGTCTTGCTATCATATCTATACCGACAACTTCTTCAACGTACTTTACCGTTAAAACGTATCTGTGCGTCTTTTCGTTATAAGTCATATATTCGTCGGTTAAAGGCATATCGGGAATGTTGTTCATTGTTTATTCTCCGTTAATTATTAAAACGGATAAGGGCGAGTTTCCCCGCCCTGCCCGTTTTGATTGAGTTAATTAAAACGATTTGCTTACGACAGCAGAAGAAAGACCGCCTGCGACGATAGCAACCGCTTTAACGGTTTTGCCCGCAACGGTGGAAACTTTACCGCCGCTCGCAATAGTCGACGATTTTTCCGTCGGGGTAGAACCGTCGGTCGTGTAGTAAATCTTCGCATTTGCGGTGGCGCACGTAATAGTTGCGTCCGCGCCCGAAGTGGCGATTACGGGGTTAGCCATCTGAACTCTCGAAGCCGGGGCTTTAATCGTTATATCAGCCGGAGCAACGAACGAGTTTTCCACAACGGGTACAACCGAAAGCGCGTCGATACACTCCGTGCCGAAACGGTATTTCGGCTGAAGTCTTCTGCCCTGTCCGTCGGGTGAATCGATGACCTTCATCGCGGAGTTGAAAGCCAACGCACGGAGAGTACCGATAGCGGAAACGACGAGCATTTGTACGCCGTCAAGTCTGCCCGGGGTTAAGCCGAGGTATCTTTCTGCGAGCGTCCATACAGCCTGCGAAGCCACGTAAACGGGCATATTCGCAACTTCTCCGACGTAAGCCGTCGAAGCAACTTCGGGTCTGTCGTCTTCGGAAAGACCACCCTTGCGAAGTATGTTCTGCGCCGCGTTCGATCCGCCGATGATAACCTGACCTTTCTTCAAAAGCGCGGTTTTAACCTTGCTTCTGATAATAACGGCTCTTGCGCCGTCGGGGTAAGCGTCTACGCCCTCGGCTTCGTTACCGTCGTCGAGTTTGCCGCCCGCTTCGATAAGCGCGCTAAGGTAATCGGGGTCTTGTGCGGCGAGCGTTATCCAATTCTTTTCAACCGCTCCCGCTGCCACGTCGGTAAAGTTTTTACGCAACTGTTCAGCGATAGTCATCGCGTTGATGTTGCGGTTTACTCTGCCCGCAAGGTTGGCGAGTTCGGCTTCCGCTACGTCGACGTTCATCATATCCTGCTGATTCGTCGGAATATCGATGTTTCTGTCGATAGTCGTGAGAATTTTAACGCCGTAGGCGGCGGTCGTCGAGAAAGACGCGCCCTGTCCGTTAAACCAATTGCCGTTGATGTCTTCACCGATGTCACGCGCGTCAGAGCCGTCAGCCTTAACACGGATAACCTGAATTTCCGCCGCGTCGGTGTCTTCCGAGAATTTCTCGGTTACCGCTTCGTTCGGACGGGTAAAAATGTTCTGAAAAATGTTTTCTTTAACTCTCGAGGACATTATCCTTTTAAGAGTTGCCTCGTTCACGAACGGGGTCTTGATGTCAGCAAATAAACCTGCCATTGTAGTAAGTCTCCTTTTTGTTTAATCTCGTTTTATCTGCGGTACGAGTTACCGTAATAACTGCGCATTATACGGTCATCTTCCGACAATGCGTCGTTTTCGACCTTTTCGGTCGAGTTTGCCTTAATGCCGCCAAAGTCTTGATTTTCGAGTTTTTCTAAAACCTTATGCAGCGTCTCTTCGAGTGCCGCTATACGCGCGTTTAACGCTTCGTGAACTTCGTCTTTGGGGTTTTCCATAGTACCGTCGCCGGGCGCGGGCTGTTTGTCGGCTTCGACTGCAACTTCTTCCGTCGGCTTTTCGGCTTCGGGAGTAGCGGTGGGGTCGTCTTCGAGTTCTTCGTCCTTTTCGTCTTCTTCGGTTTCTCCCTCGCTCTCGTCCACTCTGTCTTTCGCAGTCTGACTGTCTTCGTTGCCGTCGAGTTTTTCCTGCTCGCCTACGCTTTCGTCCACGCGGTCTTTTTCGGTCTGCTCGTCTGCTCCTTTCTCGGCTACGTCTTTCTCGGCTTCGGCGACTTGTTCTTTGGTCTCTTCGGCGGGCTTGTTTATCCCGTCAAGGACTTTCGCCTTATCTTCGTCGGACAACTGATTAAAGAGTTTCAAAACTTCTTCGGCAGACTTCTTAAAAAGTGCCATATTGTTGTTACCTCCTGTTTTTTCTTCTTGCAAGAATTGCGAGACTTCTGCGCCGCTCTCCGTCTTTATGGGTGTCTATTGCCGCTCCTCACAGCAAAGCCTGCCCGACCGCAATGCGGTGTTCGTCTCTATCCGTTTTACGCCCGTTTACGGCGTTTATATAAAAGGTGGACGCTATCTCTATATAGCCCTGCCCTTCGTATTAAGTTAAATTATCCGTATACGCGATTTATAATACGCTCGCCCGTTTGCTTTTGAATACTCTATATATTCGTTCGTGAGCCGTTTATACGCCGTTACAGCCGTTTTATAGCCTTGTTCGTCGTTGCCCCGTTTCTCTATCGCTTCAACCTTATAACGCCGTATATCGCGCTCATACTCGCGCTGACGTTCGGTTATGGCGTACTCTTTCTTTTCTTCCGCTTCGGTTTGCTTTCCAAACCGTAACCCGTCTTCGTATTCAACGAGATAATGACGGCAGTTAAAACCGAGTAAGCCGTTTTTATAGGTCTTCCCGCTCTTCGTAGTATAGTATATATCGGTGGCGTTTTCAAGCGGCTGATAACTTCGTCCGTCGCTCGTTGTTCCGCTCGTGCCGTCAAGGCTGTACACCTTACCCTGCCACGGTCGGCAACGCTCCGAGCAATCGGTATGCGTCGAGCATATAACGAGCCTTGCCCCGCTTCCTTTTAAGTCGGCAATATCCGTTAAATGCTTTTCATAGCGCACTTGCATTTCGGCTTTATTCCGTAACGAGTTACGCCCCGATATGTCGTCGGGGTCTCGCGCCGTCTGATTGATAAGGTTATCCACCGCCGCCCGAACTTTCTTTTTCACGTCTTCGGTAAACTCTTTAAGCGGTACGCCGTAAACGTTCGCTTTCGGCATATCTACGTAATCGCCGCTTATCGTTATGCCCTCGCGTTTAAGGCTTTGTATAGGCGTTTTTCGCCGCGTTTCTTTTGCGTTAAGCAATTCGACGAGCGACGGCAAAATAGCGAAATAAAACGGCAATACGCGCCGCAGTTCGTTATATTGAGCGTTATAGAACGACACGAGCGAAACTGCCGCGTTCTTTTTGAGCGTATCGCTTGTCAATTCCTTTACTGCCCGGGCGATTATCCGTTTAACCTTTTCATCGATTAAGAATTTCGGTGTCTTTCGCAAATACTCGTTCTTGACCGTCAGCCGTATTTCCGTCTCCGCGTCCGTTATCGTCTGCGCTTGCAGATTCAAGGCGCGGCGCATTATCTTCGGCTTTTTCGTCATAGTCTAACCCTCCGAAATAATCTTTTTCGTTCCACGGCATATTGTTACTCTCGCTCTCTTCCTTGCAACGTTTATATTCTTCTTCGACCTGTTCGGGGTCGTCGTCGATATTAAACATTTGTACGGCTTTCCACTTCGAGCAATACCCGTCGCGGATAGCGTTTCCGAGTATCTCCGTGAGCGTTAAGCGGTTCGTAAGACCTGCAGACGACCAACGAAGCACGACCGTATCTTCATAGCCGTAAAAGGTCGTTACGGTTTTTAAGAGCCTGTTTATCGGTCTTTCTATAATCGCCCTTTCGCTGTTGACGTACTCTGCCGTTTCGTTTTCTTCCGTCGATACTTCTCTTGCCGTTCTTGCCGTGTTATCCGCAAGGAACGAAGCAATCGTAGACGGGTTCAAACCCGAGTTTATCGCTATATCCTGTATCAACCTATCGCGGATAGCCGTCCAATCGCCGGAGCGAAGTTCAAACTGTATCGGCACAGGTTTCTGATTTTCAGGGTTCTGCGAGTTGTATTGATTGTAAATAAAGTCGTCAAGCCCGCTGTTATAGTTTCCGCCCGTTGCGCTGTTCATATATTTTGACAGAAGCACTCTGCCCCTGCCGAGGTACATATCCGTGTTTGCGCAAGCGTGATAAAAGTCCCACTCCATAAGATAGGAGATTAAAGGCGCAAGGAAACTCTCGCCGAGTGGCACTTCGGGTAAACCGCTTATGCCTTCCGACCATTTTACGATTTCGCAACCGAGGTTTGTGAACGGTAACAATGTCGGCGAATCAAATCTCACGGTCGGATACGCTTTACTTATCGTGCGTTTAACAGCCGTAGGCAATTGCTTAAACGGCAATCTTCCCGACGGCGATTGCGTAACGTAATTGCCGTTCGTAATGCTTCCGCGCTGTTTATGTATGACGAACTCGCTCACGGGCGCATTATGTATTGTCTTGCCGTCAAAGCCCGTATAATCGGTGTAGTGCCTGTACTCGACGAGATAATAACTGTCGTACGCTTTCCCTTCTTCGTTGGTAACGCCAAAATCGGAGAAACAATGCAGGAAGCACTTTACTTCGATCACTTCGTCGTTGTTGCCTATAACGGGAATAAAACTATCGAGCCGTAGGGCTTCTGCCCATAATTGCCCGTTAGACTTATTCAACTTCAAAAGCGACGTTCCCGCCTGCGCGGCGTAATTTATCGCTTTCGTTGCTACCGTTTCAAAGTTCGAACTTACGCCCCAATCTGACGAGATAAACTTTAACGCCTTGTTGAGTTTATCGTTCGTTTTATCTTTGCCCGCGTTCTTAAACATAAGGCGACCGCCGATGACTTTGCGTGCAATCTTATTGACGAGTGCCGCACCTATTCGCGTTGACGGTATGCCTTGCTCGGCGTTATGGAAGTAAGGAACGTAGCCGTCATACCACCATAACCAATTTTTGACGAAGCGGTTCATAAAGTCGTAATACTCGGGTGAAATCATCGAGTAAAAAGTTGCGCGACCTATAAACGAGTACGTCCAATAATTATTGAAAGCCGCCTGCCGCAACCACGGTGCAACTTCCTTACTTACGTTTATGTTTTGTTCTTCGCTCATATTTTAATCTCCTTGATAATAAGCGCTCATAGTCGGTGTCTCCCACAAATTGAACGGGTTGTTATAATAAGTGTTTAACGCGTATCGGAACGCGTCTGCGCAGTCGTTCGGCACGGAATCGTCATACTTTTTGTTGTCTTCGTCCCATATCATACTCTCAAGGTCAATAACGAGTTGGTCGTCACCCGGCACGAACTCGTTTTTGATATAGTTGAAATACCCGCCGAAGTCTAATAAACAAACGGCTTTTCTGCCTAACGCGTTATTAACAACGTCGGTCGTTTGGAGTATGTCTTTTTTCGTGAATTTCTGCACATTATATTCGGACGGCAACCTATATGCCAAAGTCAAAACTAAGTCCGCCGCCGCGCAATCTATCGGCATAACGAACTCTACGCCGTTTTCTCTGAATTTATATTTATCTTGTAAATCTTGCAGATAACGCTGTATACACGGCACTAACTGCTCGTTAGACAACTGCCCGTTTATTTTCGGGTTGTGGTAGAACATTTCGAGCCTTACCGCTTGCCCGTTATCCATTATAGCGAGCGGAACTAACGCCGTACTGTCGTTCGTATTCGCGCCGTCGCCGCCGATTATAACGTAGCGTATTCTATGCCGCCCGTAACGCCGAGCAAACTCCGCAGGTTGCAGGAAGTGCGTTTCGCGCCTGAATAACGGGTAAACCAAGCCTTCCGCTTTTACCCAATTACCGAGAATCCATTTATCAAAGTATATCGTGCCGCGATACTCGTTCTCGAGAGCCGTGATAAATGATTCCGGTAAAAAAGTATTGTCGTATATTGTAAAATGCTCGTTATACGTATGCACTTTATCGTTGTCGATATGCTTTTTAACGAAATGCGACGGGCTTTCGGGGTTGCACGTCGCGTCGCATTTACTGTCTTCACGGTCAAGTCGTGATTTCAGCATTTGAAAGAAATTCTCGGGATAGGTTGTCAATTCGTCGCAATACGCATAACCAAGCCCTAACCCCTGTATCTTTGTTATTGCCCGTTCGTCGTTTGCGCCGACGCAATAGCAGGACTTGCCGAATATCTTAATCATTCGATTGCCTGCCATATCCGATTTAACTTCGCCGATATACTTCTCGCCGAAAATCTTTCTCATTTCGGCGAAAACGTTTCTTTCGAGCGTTGCCAAAGTCTTACCGCAAAAAAGGATATTATCGTCGTAATGCTCTTTAAGCCGTAACATAACGAGAAAATAACTGACGTGCGTTTTCCCGCTACGAGTTGCGCCTGATAGGATATTCCACCGCTTTGTGGCACAGCGAAGCACTTTCTTTTGTTTCTCGGTAAAACCCTTAAAATCTCTATCCATTGTCGCCGCCCCTTGCTATATCCGATATAGCCGCGCACAATTCGTCGAGTTTCTCCCGGTCGTTTCCGTCGTCCTGCGGTGCTTTACGCTCTAACGAAGTCATCAAGAGTTGCGCCGCTTTCGTCCTTTCTTTACGTTCTTCCGCCCCGTCTCTCATCGTTTCGGATAAATACTCGTAGACCTCTTCTAATGTGGCTATACGGCTTGATTTCATCTTTTCCGTGAGTTCGGCAAGGTATTTCTGAATTTCAGGTTTCTTCAAGTTCTCCTGACCGATTGAATAAGCCGTCTTCTGACTATACCCTGCTTTCTTCGCGCTCTCCGTTGCATTGAAACTCGCGGCGTAATACTCACAAAAGGCTTTCTGACGCTCGTTAAGTTTCATTTTTGCAAAATCTCTCCTTTTCTTGTTATTTTACGCATAAAAAAAGCACCGTTACGGCGGTGCTTTCTATTGTTAAGTTGTTAGTTTTTCAAAAAGGCTATCTCTTTCGGATATTCTTCAAGTATTCGCCTTTTCATTTTCTCCGTCGGGTTCTGAATACGGCTTAAATCGCTGTTATGTTCCAAGTCTGCAATCTTCACCACCCTTGCTATCGGGTTATCCTTACACCGCTCTATATACTTCCAACGCGCCGCGCCGTTTGATTCGGCGGGTTTACGCCGCGTTACCGCGTCTACCGCTTCAACGATATAATCGGGGAAACCTTCCTTTCTTAAATCGTCGAGCGTCATCGGCGTATCTTCTATTACGTCGTGGAGTAAGGCTACGACCTTTTCGTCGTTCGTATTGCATTTTAACGCTACCGTTATCGGGTGGAAAACGTAATCGAGACCGTCTTTACCCACAACGCCTTTATGCGCCTTTATCGCTACTTCTAACGCTTTTCTGATTAAATCCATAGTATCTCCTTAGTCCGCAGCATACCACATACCGCTATCATATCCGCTTGCTCTTAAACTTTCGCTAAAAGCCTCCGCCATCCTCGAACGACGGTTAGCCTGCCCGCTCGTATAACCTATATGCCACGGTCTAAAATATCTGCCCGTGAATTTATAACAATTTACGCCCGCAATATCGCAAGCCTTTTTTACGTCAGCCTCGCGCCACCCCGCAAGCCTTACCGTTGCGCTATCAAAGTTGCAAGTTCCGCCGTCTTCACTATCGACATATCTCATTGCTTCTTTTTTTGCTTTCGCTAACGCTTTTGCCAATTCTTCAACTCTCGATAATTTTTTCATAATCAATGCCCTCCTTTCGATTACAGTTACATTATATGCTTATGTATACGAATTGTCAACTATTTTAAGGCAATTATTGAAAAAATTATAAAAAGTTTTTTCGTAGGTCAGTCCGTCGTTAAGTGCATTACGGCGTATTCGGGAAACTTCTTGAAACAATCAAGGTCATTTTCGTACGCGGAATATATCCCGCCATACTCTAATACGAAATCGATTTGATTTTCAGGGCAGCCCGCTTTTAGTAAGTTTTCTCTCGCGACCGCCGCAACTTCGTCATAGGGCTTACCGTAGTGTTCTTCAACAAATCTCTTATCTTCATCGGTTATCATTCAAAACTTACCTCCCTGTAATTTTCTTTTTTAAGTTGCTCGTAAACCTCTTTGGGCTTATCTCCGTAGTCTGCGATTCTTCCTAACGGGATATAACGCCCCGTATCTATCGCTCTTGCTACCGCCCTGTTCATACTCTCTTCGTTAGATACTTCAACGTGGTGTATATGAACGTCATAGCCCGCGTCCTGTAAATCTTTTACCCACTTTTCAATATCGACCATTTTACTGCCGATTATCGGTATCGCAAGGTTAGCACCGTTAAACTCTCCCCCTGCCTTAAAAGCGTTAAGGGCGTTTTTCTGAATGGCTTTACTGTCGGAATGAACGTAAGCCGCGCCGTATTCGTCATAACCGGGTAAAAGTTTCTTTATCTCGTCGTTATCAAACTCAAAAGCACCGTACTTCTTTTTTAACGAATTGACTACCGCCGAAGATTTACCCGCGGCGGGTAAACCCATTACCAAGTCGGCACGAAAGCCTTTCGGCGTGTTGTTGGCGTCCTTTAAGAAAGTGTCGGTATAATGGACTTTATCTTCATCACTCATCGGCGGACGCTGTTTAGCCATTTCCATTGCTAATTGCGCTTTTGCTTCAAAGTCTTTTATAACGGGGTTTTCGAGTAATTCCTCGTAAGTGTACCTTTTGCCGCTTTTAATCTCGTCATACAACTTTCTTGCCGCTCCGCCCTTTATGGCGAGTTCGTGTTCTGACTTCTTTATTGTATTTATTTTTTCGGAGTTTTGCAACTTTTTATATGTTTCGTTTTGCCTAAACTCGCTCTTATCTCCAAAAACGCGTTTAGTCGCTTCTGCGGGGCTTTCGCCCTCTTCCGCGTGAACGTGTCTACCGTTTTCGGTGGTAAACCAATAACCTTTTTCCGTTGCCATTATTGCGTCTCCTTACTTTTTGCGAGGCGTTCCATAATCTGTCGTGCGGCATAACGTCCGTTATTATTTAACTGTCTTTGCCACGCATTTTGAGACGGAGACCAACGGAAACCGTGAGATTTTAACATATCTCTTGTCTCTACGTCGGGCTTGCCGGGGAAACGAAGTTGTACTCTCATTTGCTCCGCGTTCTCTTCTACGTCTACGCCGTCAACTTTCGGGTATCTTGCCGCGGTTGCTGCTTTTGCCGCTTCCGGGTTTGCTTTTGCTTCCTGTGCCGCCGCCTGTGCTTTATTTAACTCGTCTATCCTACCTTGAATACGTCTTAACTCTGCATTGCCGTTTGCAAGCGAAAAAGACGGGTACGGCTGACGAGAAAAGTAATCGCCCGAATTATAAGCGGTATCAAATTTTTTAGCCGCTTCATCGCTTACGCCCGGAAAGCCGACAAGCGTTTTGTTTTTCCTAAAATATGCGTTCATCGCCTTGCCGTTTTCCAACTCGGCTTTCAAATTGTCGTACTTCATTTGCAACTTACCGATCGCGTTACTGTCGTTTGATTTAACGCTCGCGTTGCTTAATATCCCTTTTATCTTATCAAGATATACGTTATTATCGGGATCAAGCCTGTTTGAGTTTGCCTCATAAAGAGAACGCAAACGGCTGTTTTTTGCGTCGCTTTTTCGGGTTTTATAGTTTGCAGGCCCGGCAATTACCCACGACGGATAACTCGCTTCTACCCTGTTATACTCGTTCGTAAAGTTTGCGAGATTTTCAGAATACTTCTCGGCTATCCTTTGTACTCTATCCCAATCTTCTTCAGTAAGAGATGTGTTGTTTTTATATCTGCTCATCAACTCGTTTACGTTTTTTTCAAACTTCCCAATATCAGAGTTATAACTTGCCGTAGCACTTCCCTTTTGATAATCAGAAAAAGAATAGGCTTTTTTTGCCCTTTCCGCATAATCTTCGCTCACGCCGTGATTTTTAACGATAAACTTTCTTTCGTCCGACGGCGCGGCTGTTTCTTGTCTATCTTCCTGTTTAACAGAAACTTCTTTTTCTCTTTCAGGCACGAGACTTTCTTTCGGCTTTTCGCTCGTCGTCATAACCGCTTTAAGGTCTTTGCCGTTTTCTAACGCAGAATAAACCTTATCGGGAGTAAGCCCCGTATGTTCTTTTAATGCACTCCAAGCGTCGCGGGGAGTTGCCCCGCTCGGCAAACTTATTCCGTATTTTGCACATAACCCGAACGGTAAACCTAAATTACCGCCTTTCCCGCTCTTACTTTCCGCTTGTTCCCCGGTATCTTCACTCCCCGTTTTATACGGTTCTAACGAATTTTGCCTGTATTCCATAGATTACTCCTTTCGATTATAGTTGTGCAGTTTTTCTCACAACAAAACCCCCGCTGTGTAGCCGACGGGGGTTTTGTTGCGAAATGATAAAGGGGTGAAAAAGGTTTGAACTATCAAGATAACCTATCCACGCTATTACTATAACACATATAACCCCGCAAATCAATGTTTTTTAATGCACAATTCCTAAAATATTAAAGTTTTTTATTTTTTTTCTGTTTTATCTTATCTCGTATCTTTTTCAGCGCGACTGCCAAGCCGAACTGTAAAGGCATAGCCGGGGTGAACGGCGCAGACCAAAACGCTATATATGAGCCGACCACCGTCCACCACCACGGGGATATTGCCCACGCCAAGACCGCAGAAACGATACAGGGCGACCAAAATATAAGTTCGGCTATTATTATCCATAAAAGCATTTCGCGGTTTATAACGTGCTTACGAAGCCACCGCCACGCCTTTTTAATTCGTTCTTTCATACTCTTTGTTCGGGAAACGGGCGGCTTTCCCTTTGACTAAATCTATCAACCGGTGTTATTTTTTATTATAATTTTTATTTACAAACGCGCCGCCCCGCGATTGTATCGTTAGTATTTTATGAAGCCGTCGCCATAGATTTTATTCAACTCGTCTATAACGTGCTTCATCCCTAAACCGTCTTTGGTCGGCTTCCAAAAGCCGTCCGTATCATACGCCCCGCCGCCCATACAATACTCGTATTGACGCGGATGAATTTTTTTGAGTAATAAAAACCTTTCGTCGCCTTTACAATGCGCGGAATACATACAGAAGATACAACCTGTCCGTTTCGCGCCTGTCGTGCATAACTTGCCGCAATCGCAAAGCGTTGTGCCGTATTGATACCCGCCGTCGTCTTTCACTACGACTTCACCATACACTTTTGAAATCGGTAGATTGTTTTGCTTTATGTATTGCAGAACGTCTTGCTCCGTCCAAAAACTCATAGGGTTACTTATCGGCGATTTCATATCGAAACCATTACATCCATTGCGAAGCCATTGCTGCTCGCGCAGTTGGCTTTCTTCCGCCATTTGTGCCGTCATAGGCATTTTGCCCGTGATTTTGCTGTATTCGTGGGCGGGTTTCTTTTTCATAACGTTACAACACATGTGCGAAATCTTAAAGTCCGTAAAAAGTAACGGCGCGTACTTCGTTTTATTGTATTTGCTTTCGTTGCCGTTCTTGTCCTTTGCTGTGCCGAATAGTTTTTGTAATCGATACCCGTATCGATTACCCGTCAACGCCATTCGCCCTTGATATACGCACTCGCTGACTTCTTTACCTATTACGGGATAGCCGTAAGTCTTTATAACTTCGTCAAAGCGCATTGCGGGGCGTAAAATTTCAACATTGTCGAAACTTTTAACGAATTGTTGATTTTCGGGATATTCAAGCCCGGTGTTGATAAAAACGGCTTTTATCGTTGGATATAGTTTCCTCGCCATATCCAACAGAACCGTACTATCCTTACCGCCCGAAAACGAAACGTAAACGCCGTCTACGCCGTAGTATTGCACCCATTCGCGTATACGCTGTTGAGTGCGCATAATCTTTAATTCAAGCGGTAAAGACTGTAATTGAGTTAGTTCATTTCTCGTCGGCATTTTTACTCTCCTTAAAATCTTCGTCAACAACCAAAAGCCCGTCCGAAAATATCTTAAAAATCATTTCTCTAATTCCTTCAATTTTTTTCGCGCTTCGTCTTCGGAAAGAAAAACTCTCTCACCAATTTTATTATTCTCAAAAGAAAAGCCATATATTGCGTCGTCTCCCCTTTTAACGTAAAACTCTTCGGGACAACGAGCCATAAAACAAGCGTACTGTGAGACGCTGTTATTACTTGCGTCAGTTTCCCATTTATAGCCAATAGCCGACACCTTTCCATAAATAAGCCGTCCGTCGGGGTTTGCCAGCCATACCGTGTCTCCAATTTTGCACGGAAGGTCTATAAGCGTTCCGTTCTCGATTTTGTCTTCCAATTCAGCAAGGCGTTCTAAAATTTCTTCATCAGGTGCATTTTTCAAAGTTAATCGAGTTCCTTTTTTAAGGAAATCGCCTTTTTCTTCAACATAGCGTTCTGTCAATCTTTTATAGTCTTTCATCTTACTATCTCTATTTTTTTAACGTGTGTTTTACGAAAAGAATAATTTGCAACTTCGTAACGGTCGGGCTTCCACTCCGCGCGGGTTAATACGCCCGTTATTGTTGTATCGTCAAAAAGTGTAACTTTTACTTTCTTGCCCAAAATGGCATTTAACTCTTCGCTTTCGTGTGTGTAGTGCTTTTTCATTTTTTACTCCTTAATTAGTGATTTTAGTTTTTCGGTTTTCGGGTCAAGTGTATTATCGCAAATAATATTATTCGCAAGGATTCCGCTTGCAAGCAATATCGTCAATTCGTTTGCGTTTGGGAACTGCTTTATAAATTGTTCTAACAATCGCACTCGCGTTTCGTGGCAATTATCCGCTTGAATATCTACTCCGACAATACTTGATAAAGCCTTTAAGCCGTCTTTTTCATTTTCACAACGTGAGTATTTGCGAGCGAGTATTTCGACCAAAAAGTTACCGTTCCCGCAAGCGGGTTCAAAAAAAGTGCTTTCGATATTATCCCATATTTCGACAGGAATAAGGTCGCACATATCTTTAACAATAAATTCGGGTGTATATACTTCCGCAAAATCTTTAACTCTTTGCTTGCTCTTTATGATTTTCGACTTGCCCATTTATTAAATTTAACAAATCCTCCACTATCATTTTACTTTTGCTTTTATACGCTTTGAGTGCCTTTATCAAAACTTTCAAATCCTTTTCGGTTAAATCGAATTTAATTATCATTGTTGTTTTGTTCCTCCACCTCTTCAACAAACATATATGACTGCGGCGGACGATATAAATACTTCCTTTCTCTCTTGCAAGTTCTGCAAGGCATTTCGTCGAGTGGCGTTGCGTTCCAAATACAACCGAAACAACAATCGCTCCCGCTTTCTGGGATAGTATAAAACTCTCCCAACTCTTTCGGCTTGTCGTAAATCTTTAAGTCAGATATATGCCACGCAAAGCCTTGTTTTGTCGTTTCCCCGTCAAGTTCTTCGGGTTTGTAAAAATAGCAAATCATCTCATTGTATGACAAGCAAGCAAGTTTTTCAATGTCATCGCTTCGCAAACTCCCGACACTAAACCTTTCGACCTTATCGCAGACAACCTTCATCCCGATTTTACCGAAATGCTTGCGATATTTCTCTTGAAATTCTTTCGGTATTTTCGCAAAAGATTTTTCGTCTTTGCTCATATAAAAAACTATGTCTTGCGGCAAATTTTTTAATGCCGATTTTCTTACCTCGATAGTTTTCTTTCTTTCCCCTATTAAATAGTAGTAATAAGGTTTAAGACTTGCTAAAATCATTTTTCGTACTCCTTTATTGAATTGCGTTTCCGTCCTCGTCGCAATAATATAAGTCGTATTTTTTTAAGCGACGGTCGCCGAGGTCGATTTCGCCCTCGTTCTTTTCGTCAACGTCCTTTCGGTGGAGATCGCACCGAATATCGATAAACCTGTCGCCTCCAATTCCCGCAAACAAGGCTTTTGCCGAGCCTCTTGATTTTGCGACGATATATAAGCCGTTGTCATCGTAGCATATATGACAAAAATAAATATTCATAATTCCTCCAAAAGTTCGGGGTTGTCGTGGATGTTGCCGATTACTTCCGCTTCATAGCCCCACAAATGCGCTATTGTAAATTTTGAAATGCGTTTATATTTCCCTTTATGGTAAACTTTAAGTTTATAACCGCCTGTTTTGTAATCCAATAAAACGACGGCGCAATCTTCTCTCTCTTCGCTCTTGAAAGTACGAGTATTACCTATCATCTCACCTTTTACAATTGAAATGATTTTGACAATATCTCCCTCAAATATCTTTTTACCGTTTTTATCTGTCAAACCCGTAAACTGCCCGACAGTTTCGGGGTCAACTTCGTAAGGGATAACGCAACCATTTTCAGCCCCCGTATGTATTCTTGCAAACAAAGCGTAAAACCCATACGCCCATTTGCCGTTGTCTTTTCGCTTTCCTCTGAATAAAATCTCTCTCATTTCTCATACTCCTTTAATAGTTCGTCGATAACGTCCATTGCGTCGTCATAACCAACATATCCGACACTCCAATACATAATGTTTGCGATTTGTTTTTTCAACTTTTCCGCAAACTCTTTGACCGCGTTGCGCTTTTCTTTTTCGATATATTCCAATAGTGTTTTACAAGTCGGAATTGCTTCACCTGTAATCTCTATTCTTGTTTTGCTTATGCCTCTTGCAAATTCGTCAAAGTCTACTAAATCGTTCTCTAATTTATGGTTTTCTGCTTTCAACTTTTCGTTCTCTTCCGTATAAGCCTCATTCCACATTTTTAATGCTTCATTATCGGCTTTTAAGCGTTCAATCTCGGCTTCTCTTTCTTCAATGCCTTTTATGTAGCCCTCTTTATATGCCTTTTGAGTATCGCTTGCAAAATCGCTTGTAAAGGTCTTGCGATAACCTGCATTGTAAAGGGCTTCGGCTATCCCCTTATTATGCACAAACGGCTTTGCTAATTCATTAACGCGACTGCTCAATAAGTAAACTCTTTCCGTTTGTTTGCTATCTACATAGTTGTAAATAAATTGTTCTATTTCTTCAATCTGCTGTTCTTTGTTCATTCATATACTCCTTAAATATAGTCTTTGTAATCTACGCCAAAATAAGCGCATATCTTCTTAACCGTAAGTAAAGTCGGGTTTCCTTTGCCGTTCTGAATGTTGTAAACAGTTTGACGCGTAACACCGGCTTCTTTTTCAAATTGCCTCAATGAAACCATAAGTTTGTCATTGATAAGTTCCTTAATGCTTTTTTTCATATAAACTCCTTTGCGAGGTTTAGCCGCCCCGCTCGGCTTTTTAATAAAACTCTTTTGCGCTTTTGCACACTTCCATTGCGGTGCTAAAATCGCAAACAAGCGTTATATCATTTTTGTTCGGCTCTTTATCAACGCTTATAAGGATCTTCGGACACCAAGTCGCAACGTGATTAAACGGAGTTCCGATTATTACGTTATAAGCCTTTTCCGTTTCTCCGATAATAGCGAATATACGGTTATCAAACCCCTCATATTTATATCCATATTTTTTATTAAATTCTATAAACGCCTTGTTGGCGAACCATTCTGCCACTATGTAAGTATCTTTCTCAACTGCTTTCGTTTTAACTCCGTATTGAATAACGTCAATAGTTTTCATTTTCTACTCCTTCGGGCTGTTGCCCTTTCGTTTTTTACAATGGTATTTTACCATAATTTACGGGAGTTGTCAAACGATTTTTACATATTTTTACAGATTTATAAAAATATTTTATTTTTTTGCTTTTCTTTCGCTGTACGCCTGTTTTAACCGTTCGCAAGGCTCTCCGCTACATTTTGGCTCGGAGCAGTTACAGCACAGTTCGATTTCGCACTCGTACTTTATGTTCAGGTTTGGCTTGCTGTGCAACTTTGTCGAATAAGGTCTAACGCCTATAATCGGTTCAGTTCTGATTAGTCTTTGTCTTATCATCTTCTCCCCCTTGCGCCGCGCTGATTTTTGTAAGCGCTTCGGCATAAAGCGAAGCCACCTTTCGTTCGCTATAATTAACTTTTTCGGGAACTTCTTTCCACGGAGTGCCTATCAAATGCCGATGAATAATGACGAGTTGCTCGTCTTCGGTTAAGAGTTTCAACCCGTCGGCGATTTCGTTTCCGATTTCGAAAAACTCCGTAAGCGTTTCGTCTCTCAATGATTCGAACTTTTCTATTTGATTCAGAACACGCTCTTCTATCGATATTTTTACTCCGCCGTCCGCCCGGACGGCTTCGTAATCAATTGCGGTCATTCCGCCCGATTTTTTCGTTTCATTGATAAGTTCAACAAGTGATTTGTATATCTTTGCGAGTTTGTTGTACTTTTCATAACGCTGTTTTATCGCTATCTCGTTCTGTGTCATCAGAATCTCCCCCGTCCACTTCTTTTACTATCTGCCGACAAATTTCGTACGCCTCGTCGGCTTTTATACTTTGCCTTTTACCGCTCCAAAGGTCGTTGACCTTACCGACGAGCGTTTGCAGTAATTCGTTCGCTTTAGCCCTACTCATACGCGTTCTCCTTTGAGTTTTTGCCACAACTCGTAAGCCTTACGCCCGTGAGCGGTTTCGAGATTGAAAAACGGATCGCCGTTACCCTGCGCGTCCTTAATAAATATAACGCCGTCGCTCACGACTGCTTCGCTTCCGTCATCACCATTGTAGATTGTTCTTTTGCCGATTTTAAGTTTCATATTTCACTCCTTTATCTTTTTATATCGAAGTATCCGCCGTTTATAGCCGTCTGCAACGCTTCGATTTTTTCATCTTCATCAAGCCGCTGTTTATCCATTTCGTAAAGTATGTCGGTAAGTTTATCGTTAGTAAGAGTTCGTCCGTTGAGTTGGCAATGCTTTATAAAACGCCACATTATAGGCTTAACGCCGTCTTCTAACTGCATATCGTTCATCACGTCATCGTATGTTTCCCGGGCGTTTTCAGCCGCATTCAAACATTCCCCGCCGCCGTTCTGCGTCATTGTGGAAACGATAAGCGGCTTCCCTTCCGAAGCCTTGTCCGTATAGGCATTGTTCTGATTGATATATAACTTTGACTTTTCTTTCGTGTAGACCGTTTCTTTATAGCGGTCTTTTTGAATATAGTTATGTATTCTCCAATGTTTTATTACTATAACGCCGCTCGCGAAAGTCAATATAAATCGCTTCATAACTAATAACTTACAGTCATCATCAGAAGCCCCGACCGTCCGCTGTATTCTTTTCGGGTTATTAACGAACCCGTCATCATCGGCTCTCATCGATAAGTGAAAGTATAAAGCCTGCGCCGAGAGCGGCATATCCAAAAAAGCGTCGCTATCAATGATAGTTTTCGCAAACATTCTTCGTTCTGACATTTTTTACTCCTTTACCAATTGAAAACACCTTACTGTCGGGAGAGCCAATTCCCTAAGTAAGGTGTTTCATACCAAAGTTTAATTATTCAGGCTTTGTTTAAGAGTGTTTCAAAATAACAAGGCTCTCAAACCTGATTATTCATTCGTTAATATTAACAAAGTGGCTCTGAATAATCAACCTTTGTACCGCTATTTTACCACTTCCCAAATAGGAAGTCAATCGTTTTGTACACTTTTTTACGATTTTTTTCAAATATCTTTGTTCGTAATCTCTTTTATAACTATACCGTACCGTTCTGCCATAAGGCGTTTTTTAAGCCTATACAGCGGAGTTTTGGTCGCTTCAGACTTCGTGTCTTCCACGACCGTTTCTCCGTTTTTGTCGTATACAAAATCAGCGACGTAGGCTATTTCGCGCCCATATATTGACTTTTCTACAAGCACATACTTTACCTGACGGCGTAGATTTTTAATTTCGCCGTTATACTGCATAAGCCCGAGCGCGAACCACCGGCGAAGTTCTAACTTACTATCAAAAGTGCCGTCGCGCGTCGTTACTTTAACGTTCCCGAATTTCCCGCCTTTCGCTGTGGACTTTTTATAGCAACTCAAACAAAAGTTACCGCGCGAGATATACGCGCCGCATTGCTCGCATTTAGCCATAATCAGAACGGCAAATCGTCATCGTCGCACGGCTCTAATTTCGGCTTCTCTTCGCCCTTTGTGCCGGGCTTTTCTTTGTCGTCCGACCGTGCGCTTAAAACCTCTATTTCGCTCGCCACAACGTCCGTCACGGTGCGCTTAACGCCGCTTTTATCTTCATAAGTGCGGTTCTGTAAACTACCGACGACACAGACCTTTTTACCTTTTGCGAGGAACTTTGCACAAGTTTCCGCTTTCCCTCTCCACGTCGTTATGTTGAAGAAGTCCGTTTCACGGTCGCCGTCTGCGTTAGCAAACGGGCGGTTGACCGCTATACTGAATTTACAGAAAGCAACGCCCGAGGATGTTTCCGACAACTCGGGGTCTTGGGTAAGGTTTCCGATTAAAATGACCTTATTCATTTAATCTCCCTCCAAATAGCGAGCCTTGCCTGAAGTACGCAGGCATAGTTAATCATCGCGTCAAGTTGCTGTAAAAGCAGGTATTTTTCCGCTTCGTTCATCTTTTCGTGTATGGGCGAAGTCATAAATAACGAAAGTTTCGCTATCTTCTCGTTCAGAGCGGTATACTCTTTGATAACCCTGTCTTTTGCCGTTTCAACTACCGAGTTGTTCTCGGCGATTGCTTGTTTGTTGTTTTCCATTTTGTTTACTCCTTTTGATTTATTATAAATTGAGCCGTTTTAGGCTCTTCTAACGCCTGTAAAAAGGCGTTTATTGCCTTTTCGAGCGGAGCATAAGAAACTCCGTTTTTTCTTTCAAACTCGATATTCGGAAGTATGCCGTAAAGCATTTCCTTAACTCGCGAAAGTACCTCGAAAAAAGTTCTTTCGTTGTCGGGTACGTCCGCCGAAGTCTGCGCTATTCTAAAGCCCTTATACCCGTTATGAGAGATGACGGGAAACTTTTTCTTCAGCGCGGACACATACGCCCGCGCTTCCCTTTCGCCTGAAAGCCCCACAACCGCCGCTATTTCTTCTTTTTGAACGCCCTTTGACGAAGTTCCCGTCTGAAGCAATCTCGCCGCTTTTATAAGCCTTTGGCGCGTCGCTTCGTCGTAGTCTTTATTTAGCATTTGCTTTGCAGTCAACATTGCCTAATCTCCCGTTAAAGTTTATGTAGTTCGATTTTTGCCTTTAATTCGTCGTATAACGCTTGCGGCATATCTCCGAAGCCGTAGCCGTGCGTTTTGACGAACTCGTTTACGTTCTTCTTCGTTTCGTCGATATTCGGCGAACTCTTCGTTATGAGCATTGAAAGTTCTTTCGTGCGGTCTGCCTTTCTCTTATCCCGCTCGGCTTTCGCTTGTTCGTCAGCCCCGGGGAAAGCTTTCTTTTCCACTTCGCCCTTTTCCGTCTTGCCTACTTCGTCGTACTTCGTCGTGTCTTTCGCGTAATACACGTCTGCGCCGATTCCGAGTGCCTTACACGCCACGCTTATAGCGTCTGTGTATGCCTTTTTGTACGCGTCGTCGTCGTTGTATTTACCGTTCTTTTCGTTCGATATAAACATTGCCCCGCCGATTCCGTATATAGGCTTGCTCCATTCGTTATTGACTTTAACGTAAAGATTGATTTCAACCGTTGCCACGACTTCACCGTCCGCGCCCTCGGTCAACTCCTTACGTATGAGTTCAGTGTACCAGCCTAAGCCGCATATTCCGAACTGCTCCGTAAGCGTCTTTATACGCCACATAGGGTTTATGTCTGTCTTTCCTTTAAGTCTACCCGCCGTGATCTCTTTTTGCGCTTCCTGCGGTACTTTCCGCACTTTGTTGTACAGTTCTAAATTTTCCATATAATCTCCTTTATCTTCCGAGTAAAAATCTCGGTATCTCCCATTTTCTCGAGTTTGAAACTCCGTCTTCTCTGCGTTTTTTCGCTTCATATTCGTAGCAGTCGCATTTGCCGTTTTGCGGGCAAACCCAGCATTGAATATATGAGCCGTCCGCCGCGTCGTTGTTGGTACAATGCTTAGCCGCTAAAAAGGCGTTTATTCGCGCGTCTTTTTCTTTCGCGCGTCTTTCTTCGGCTCGGCGGTGAAATTCCGCTCTTACCGCGTTTATGTGCGTTTCTGATAGAGATTTTAACGCTATCTTGCGGATAAATTCTAACTCCGCGTCGTCCTTTACGGTTAAGTTGTCGTAATCGATAAGCCCGTCTACGTGCGTATAAAAACTCTCCTTTATACGCACGTCTCCGGGTATAGCCGTTTTTTCGTAAAACTCTCTGAACGCCGCTATATCGTCATTGAAGTTGAATAACCAACCCCCGAAGTCGCTCTCCTTAAAAGCCGAACTCCTTTGAAGTATAGTAAGATGAGTTTTATAGTCTTCAACGTTTATGTTAATATACCCGCGTATCGAAGCCGTGTGCGCGTCCATATTAGTGTAAGTCTTTTTGTCCTTGAAAACCTTAGCATAAGCCTTACCGTCTTTAGCGAATAGATATAACATCGTCGCACTCCTTTATGCCGAGTAAATCGTCCATATTATAGCCTTGTTCTTCGGCTATATCATAAACCGCGTCGGCTAACTTCCCGATAAAAGCGAAACGCTGTAAATCTTCGTTTACTTCGTCTTCTTTACCGAGTAAATGATGACTGTCCAAACTCCGGTATCCAGAGTGCCATACCATCTGATTCATACCATCTGGCTGCTGTATATTTCACAATATAGGTAATCGTTGTCCATATGGGGGCAAATCCATTTCCCCAGTGGTCTCTCTGATAGAAAAGGAACCGGAACGGATCCCCCTCTGTCCTGTAATTGATAAAGAGATAGACAAGCGTTCCAAGCAGCATGGGAACACACTGTATGCCCGGCCACAGGATCTCTCTCCAGATCCCCTTCAGATCCTTCTCTCTGAGTTTTCTGATCAGATGTCCTTCCGTAAACAGTTCTGCCATCACAGCAATTGCAAGGAGCACTCCCTGATTCTTTGTCAGGCATGCCAAGAAACCGACAACTGCAACTTCAAAGTAATCCTTTTTTTCGAGATAATAGAAAAACATAGCCGTCAATGAAAAAAACAGCGACTCTGTCAGCACAGCCCCAAAGAAAAATGCAAAGGGAAAGACCGCCTGCATAATAAGCGTATTTTCTGCCGTTTTCTTTCCACACAT